>Ga0214923_10000180_pt1 | contig 96093 bp, 73 predicted proteins | sample LL1510_MetaG_FD_177993 | JGI IMG/M metagenome (GOLD analysis project Ga0214923, IMG submission 177993) | Freshwater microbial communities from Lake Lanier, Atlanta, Georgia, United States - LL-1510 | ecosystem: Environmental > Aquatic > Freshwater > Lake | place: USA: Georgia | collected... | reverse complement strand
ATGATGGATGGAAGGGTGAAGACGTTACATCCCAAGGTGCATGGAGGGCTTTTGCAGAGAAGAGATTTGGCGGCACATCGTGAACAGGCAGCACAACACAAGATTCCGACGATTGATCTGGTGGTGGTGAATCTTTATCCATTTGAGCAAACGGTGGCGCGGCCCAACTGCACGACGGAGGAGGCGATCGAAAATATCGATATAGGTGGACCGAGTATGCTGCGGAGCGCGGCGAAGAATCATGAGGCAGTAACGGTGGTGACCGATCCGTCTGACTACGGGCTGGTTCAACAAGAAATGGAAGCAACGGGGGATACGACTTTGGGAACACGGAGAAAACTGGCCGCGAAGGTCTTTCGGCATACGTCCCATTACGACCACCTGATCGGGGCGTATCTGACGCGGCATTCGGAAAAAGAGCAACCGGTTTTGCAGGAGACGACGGGGATTGTTCGGCGCCGGGCCCAATCTTTGAGATATGGAGAGAATCCACATCAAAAAGCAGCTCTCTACGGGACTTTCTTGGAATCCTTCAAGCAGCTGCATGGGAAGGAGCTTTCCTATAACAATGTTTTGGATCTGAGTGCGGCCGCGGGGTTGATTGCCGAATTTCCAAAAGCCCCGCCGACTTTGGCGATTTTGAAGCATACCAATCCGTGTGGAGTGGGATCAGGGGAGAAGCTTTTAGAGGCTTGGGATAAGGCGTACGCGACGGATCGTCAGGCGCCGTTTGGAGGGATCATTGTAGCGAATCGTCCGATTGATGCCGAAACCGCGCAGGCAATTGCGGAGATTTTTAGTGAGGTCATTTTGGCTCCTTCGTTTGAGGCTGGGGCCTTGAAGATCTTACAGGCTAAGAAGAATCTGCGACTAATCGAGAATCATGAAACTTCGACAGGCGGCTATGATTTCCGAAGCGTTCGTGGGAACGGCTTGCTGGTGCAAGAGAGTGATGGGGCAGGGGATGATGAAACATCTTGGAAAGTTGTTACGAAAAGGAAGCCGACCGAGGCGGAAATGAAGGCGATGCGCTTTGGGTGGAAGGTGGTGCGGCATGTGAAGTCGAATGCGATTGTGTACGCGGGACAGGATCGGACGCTGGGGATCGGGGCGGGTCAGATGTCGCGTGTGGATTCGTCGCGGATTGCGGTTTGGAAGGCGGGAGAAGCTAAGCTTTCCTTGAAGGGAAGTGCGGTGGCGTCGGACGCGTTTTTTCCGTTCCCAGATGGATTGGAGGCTGCGGCAGCTGCGGGTGCGACAGCGGCGATTCAGCCTGGCGGAAGTGTGAAGGATCCTGAGGTTATTGCGGCGGCGGATCGGCTAGGGGTAGCGATGATTTTTACGGGACGCCGGCACTTCCGGCATTAACGCCAAGAGAGAAGTCGGGAGCCGTTGGGCTGTGGGGTGAGGGTAAGATCTAAAGTCTTTTTTGGCCATTCGCCTGGATAACGTTCGGGCCATTCGACGGCCACGAGTCCTGAGGTGATGAGGCAGTCAGGCCAACCGAGGGAGTCCCAGTCGCGTGCGTTTTCAAGACGGTACAGATCCCAGTGTTCGAGAGGAAGTTGTCCACCAAGAAGAGGTTGGCACAAGGTAAACGTGGGACTGGGGATATCTCCTGTGACGCCTAGCGCTTGGGCAAGACCGCGGACCCACTCAGATTTTCCAGCGCCGAGGGGGCCGTGAAGGCGAAGAATCGTGCCTGGTTGGAGACGAGAAAGGTGACGAGCGGCATGGGCGCGGGTGGCGGCGGCATCCGCACAGATTTCATCGGGGGAAAACTTAGCGGAGGTGGTCATAGCCGCGGAGGGGAAGGCCGCCCGTGTGGTAGCCTTGCGTTTGGGTTAGGCAGGTGCCGATGGGAGTGAGTGGAGTGGAAAAGGGCCATTGGCGCAGAAGGGCAGCGATGCGTTTTTTTGGAACGGAAAAGAGGAGCTCATAGTCTTCCCCCTGTGTGAATGCGAGCCGGGGTGTGGCGCGAGGGGAGAGGGGGATTTGATTGGGGTGAATAGTAAATCCGATGCGGGAGGAGCGGGCAAGGCGGGGAAGATCGGCTCCCAGTCCATCGCTGAGATCGAGCATAGCAGAAGGGAATTTGTGGCGAACGAGCCAGTGGCCTTCGGCGAGGCGTGGGGTGAAGTAGAGATGGTGATGAGGCCAAGACCCACCCAATTTTCCTGTCACAAAAAGGATGTCACCCGGTTTAGCACCTGAGCGGGAGGGGGATGTTTTTTTTGGGACGGTCCCTAGGAGAGAGATGGAGAGGAGAAGTTGCCGAGTGCGAACGGTTTCCCCACCGACGATGGGTAGATGAAACTTTTTCGCGAGACGCGCAAGACCTTGGTAAGCCTGACGGATACGGCGGGCGGAACGGGGGTTGGGGCAACCTATGGTGATGAGGGCGGCACGGGGAGTGGCGCCAGCGGCGGCAAAGTCGCTGAGTCCACGGGCGAGTGCTTTTCGACCTGCAAGGGGGGCTGGGGTGGAGCGGGTGAAGTGAACGCCTTCGACGACTGCATCGGTTTTGAGGACGAGGTCGAGATTTTTAGGAAAGGAAGAGAGAACTGCACAGTCGTGACCTAGAGAGTAGCGGATTCCTGCGGAGGGTTGGCGCCCCAGAGCGGCGATCCAGTGTTGGACCCAAAGATCTTCGGACGAGAGGGGAAGTTTTTTCATTGTATGGGTGGGCGTGCGAGAAGGATGAGGATACACGTGTTCGCGTTGAAAAGAGAGTGGACGAGGATGGAAGGGATGAGGCTTTGGGTTGTGCGGAAGATTCCTGCAAGGGCGACTCCGAAGAAGGTGAGGGGGATAAGAGTCGGGGTGTGAAGGTGGACAACTCCGAAGGCGAGGGCGGAAAGCCATTGGGCTTGAGAGATGGGAAGTCGGTGTGCAAGCCACGGGAAGAGAGTGCCGCGAAAGAAGACCTCCTCCCATATAGGGGCGATGATCAGAGCATAGGTAAGAAAGGGGAGCAGGGTTTTGGTGTCGCGGGCTTCCAGGAATCGGGTCATCGCGGGTTGTGGTTCGAGGGGAAGGCCGAGAAGAAGAAAGAGGCCGGAGCTGAGGAGGAGAAGAAAAAGAATCGGAAGGAAAAGGGTAAGAATGGTCCGGAGTGCAAGAGTGAGGTCTTGGATGGGGGCTGGACGATGAAGCCCCCAAAAAGAGATGGGTTTTTGACGAGATAGGGTGAGAAGAAAGAAGGCGACAACGATTGCGGTTCCTGGGAGGAGCGGCGGGTAGAAATATGCGGTCATAGAGATGAAAGAAATGCCGCAGAGAAAGGGGGGCAGGGGAATCTGAAGGGTGGGTGGGTTGGCAGAGGAGGGAGGTTGGAAGAGTTGGCGTAGGCGGGATGCGCCGCCAAAGAAAAGAAAACCGAAGGCCAAGGCGAGCAGAAGACTGCCATAGAGGATGGCGGAGATCGGAGGAGACCAAGGAGTCATTTAAGGAGTTTAGAGGGTTGGGGGGTGGAGGGGTAAAGATTCAATCCCAAAGGCTGTGGAATGGTGGATTGAGGCGGGTAAGAGATCTGGGCATAATTCACTTAAATGGAAAAGTTGCGCCCTTATCAACGTTTTCATCGAACCCAATTGATCCTGCGGGATGAATTGGCTGTCGATCGGACAATTTTAGCCAACGAGCGGACGTTGCTGTCTTATGTTCGGCTCTCCATTACCCTCATTATTGCGGGAATTTCGATTGTCCACTTTGCCATGGAGAAGTGGTTTGAAACTGTGGGCTTTCTTTGTGTTCCCATCGGGATCGGAGCTGGAATTTACGGGTGGCTTCGGTACCAAAAGATGGCTGGAGAGATCGTGGAGTTGAGAAAACCCGATTCCCGGAAAACGAAGAGGTAGATTCAGTCCTGATGAAACATTCAATCGCGCTGAAGATCTTTGCGTTGGCCGTGGGAATCATTGGATTGACGGTGGTAGTGGCGATTTTGACAAACATCGAAGTGATCGGAATGGGGCGCGACGTTGCCACAGTGGCCAGAAAAACGATTCCGTTGGCAAGCAGGGCGGCGGATTTGAATGAGGCGGGTCTATTTCGTCGGGTGGCCTTTGAGCGGTTGTATCGTGAGTACGCGGAGCCTCAGCCTGACCAGGAAACCATCAAGCAGGCGACCGAAAACTTCGAAAATAATACCACTCGAGTTTATGAGTTAAGCGCTGAAATTCGGGATGACTTAAAGGTGTTGCCAGATGACCCGCAAGAAAGGGAGTTGGCGGCGCAGGCACGGGAGTTGGTAGGTCAGATTGAAAGCAGGTTTTCGTCGACCACGGATTTAGCTCGCTCAACTTTACTGGCTCGAAAGGCGGGGGATCGGGCGAAGGCAAAGGAGCTTCTGGAGTTTACCTTCAAGGGGCAAACAGAACTTCGGGAGTTGCGCGGCAAGCTCCAAGGGGTGACGGCTCAGATGGCAGAGGTTTCTGCTCAGGATGCAGAAAAGAGAAAAAACAGAGTGTTGATCAGCAGTTCTGCCACAACTTTGCTCGCGGTGATTCTGGGTTTGGGTGCGGCGTGGATGATTTCACGGAATATGGCTAAACCGGTGTTAGATCTCCTCGTGAGCACCCGACGTGTTCAAAGCGGGGATCTCTCGGCTCATACGGGGAAACTTCCAGAGGATGAGATTGGACAGTTGGGAGAAAATTTTAATTTGATGGTTGGGGAACTTCGCAGGAAGGCGGACCTGCAAAAGGCGATTGGGTCTTATATTGATCCGCGGATTGTCGAGAAGGTGATTTTACCGGGTCGGCCTGAAGATGTGATGGGGCAAAAAAGGTTGATGACGGTTCTTTTCACGGATTTGGTGGGTTTCACCACGTTGGGTGAGAATCTGACCGCGGGTGGGTTGGTTCACGTCATTAACCGCTATTTCACCCTGATGTCGGAGTGTGTTCAGAAAGAGCGTGGGATCATCGATAAGTTTATCGGAGATGCGATCATGGCCTACTGGGGGCCGCCTTTTATTGCGGAAGAGGAGCAGGGTTTGGCGGCGTGCCGTGCTGCGTTAGCCCAGGTGGAGGCTTTGGCGCGTTTTCGTGCAGAACTGCCTGATCTGATGGGAATGAGAAAAAATCTTCCATTTATCAATTTGCGAATTGGAATGGCGACAGGGGAGGTGGTGGTGGGAAATATCGGAAGTGACACGGCCCGAAGCTACACGGTGATGGGAGATACGGTGAATTTAGCCTCTCGATTGGAGTCAACGAATACGCTGTATGGCACGAGGATTCTTATTTCGGAGGAGACGCGCCGAATGGTGGAGCGGGGGATGGAGACACGGGAGGTGGATTTGATTGCAGTGAAAGGGAAGAATGATCCGGTGGGGGTCTATGAATTGCTTGCAGAGCAAGGAAAACTGAAGCCTGAGGTGGAAGATAAGCGAGGACGGTCTGAGCAGGCTTTGGGGGCATACCGACGTCAGGATTGGCCTGTGGCTGAGGGATTGTTTCGAGAAATAGTGGAAAAGTATGCGGATGGTCCTGCTAAAACCTTCTTGGATCGGATTCCCTTTTTGAAGAAAAATCCGCCATGTCCAGGTTGGGACGGGGTTTGGCGGATGACAGAAAAGTAGGGGTTAGGCTTTTGACCGCGCGTCGAGGTCGACCCAGTGATTTCCGTCGGCCTTGAGCATATGTTCGGCCTCGATGGGACCCCAAGATCCTGTGCGATAGAGAGACATGGGGTTTTCCTGCCATCCGTTGCGAACGGCGTCGACGATTCTCCATGCCTCGAGTACCTCGTCGTCCCGCGTGAAGAGGGTGGAGTCTCCAAAAATGGCATCTCCGAGAAGACGTTCGTAAGCTTCGGGGGAGTAGGAGCCGAATTCGCTGGCATAACAGAATTCCATATCGACGGGTTGAACGGTGCTGCGTCCGGGGCGTTTCGCATTGAAGCAGAGATGAACGCCCTCGTCAGGCTGGAGGCGGATATGCATCGCATTGCGGCTGAGGAGATCCCCGAATTCCGCACGGAAGAGAGCGGCGGGTGGACGACGAAACACGATGACAATTTCCGAGGCGCGAGTGGTGAGGGCTTTTCCGGTTCGAAGATAGAAGGGAACACCCGACCAACGCCAGTTATCGATTTGAATTTTGAGGGCGGCGTAGGTTTCAGTGGAGGAGTTTGGATTTACACGGTCCGTCTGGCGATATCCCTCGTACTGGGCCCGAACCGTGCTGGCACGGATGGTTTCCATTTTCGGGGTGGTGATGGAGCGGAGAACTTTAACTTTTTCGTCGTGGATGGATTGGGAGGTTAAGTTTGCGGGTGGTTCCATGGCCGTGATGGAAAGAAGCTGCATCATGTGGTTTTGGACCATGTCTCGCATGGCTCCGACCTCGTCATAGAAAGCGCCCCGGGTGCCAACTCCTTCTTGTTCCGCAACGGTGATCTGGACGTTGTCGATCAGGTTGCTGTTCCAAATCGGTTCCCAGATTGAGTTGGCGAAGCGGAAATAGAGAAGATTCTGGACTGTTTCCTTGCCGAGGTAGTGATCGATACGGAAGAGGTTCGATTCATCCAGGCAGGATTGAAGGTCGGTGACCAGTTGACGGGCGGAGGTGAGATCGTGACCAAAAGGTTTTTCTACTACAACGCGGGCGGGAAGTGCAGGGCTGACGAGGCCGGCTTTCGCAAGTTGTTGGACGACGGTGGCAAAGTAGTCAGGCGCTGTGGCGAGATAGAAGATGTGTTGGGTCAGGCCACGGGTTTTGGCTAACTCTTCGAGCATTTTTTTGAGTTCTAGGTAGGCTTTGGGGTCGTCAAAATTACCGGCATGGTAGGTAAGTTTGGGGGTGAAGTCTTTCCAGTCTTGGGCAGAGACGGGGCGCAGACGGGAAAACTTATCCAGACCTTCTTTCATTTCCTTCCGGAATTCGTCATTCGTCTTGGGACGTCGAGCAAAGCCGATGATCGAGTAATCGGAGGGGAGAGCGCCTTCGTGTTGCAGGCCGAAGATGGCGGGGACGAGTTTGCGGGTGGTGAGGTCTCCGCTGGCACCAAAGATGACCATGACGAATGGGGGGAGGACCCGATCCGGTTTTGGGGTAGGGCCAGAGGTGCTCTTTTTGGGAGACGGGACGAGTGAGGGGGCGGCGGCGGGGCTCATGGTTGGGTACAATGGTAGATTTCGATTGTTCCGCGGTCACTACGAACCTTGGCTGCGGGAAAAGTGGCTTTGGGGTCGTCTTGGGCAAGGGCACGGATGTAGGGATCTTTGGAGGGACCGCGGGTCACAAACCAGATCGCCCGGGCGTAGCGGAGGAGCGTGTAGGTGGAGGTGATGCGCCAGACGCCGAGTTTGGGAACGAAGTTGGGTGCGATCAGGAGTTTTTCTTCTTTGAGAGCGGCGGTTTCGGGGAAGAGAGAAGAGGTGTGGCCGTCGTCACCGATTCCCAAAAGGATGAGATCGAAGCGGGGAGGATCGCCCAGGTCGTTGCGGATCTGCTTTTCGTAGGCACGGGCACCGATTTCAGCAGTGCCGATTTCGCTATGGACGCGTTCGATATGAACTCCTGTGCCCTGGAAAGCTTCATGCACCATACGATAGTTGCTGTCTTTATGATCCGGGGTGACCCAACGTTCGTCGCCCAGGTAGAGGCGGGTGGCAGACCAAGGCCATTTGAGGCTGGCGAGGCGTTGGTAGAGGGCTTTCGGAGTGGAACCGCCAGAGAGGGAAACGTGGAAGGTGCCACGGGCTTGGAGGGAAGGACCGCCCAAGGTTTCCCAACCTGCAACCATGGCGTCGAGCCAGGTGGTTGGTTCCGTAAATTCGTGCAAAATCATAATAGAAAGAGTGCCAAAATTTTACTCAAAAGCGATGAGCAATTCTTCGGTTGAGGCTGGCAGTTTCCATAGAATTGGGTAGGCAAAGGGGGTGAGAACTCGGTTAGACCATCTGGATTTGGACAAACAGATTGAGGAGAAGTCGGAATATCGGGAGAAGTTGCGGGGGCTTCAGCTCAAGCTGTTGCATGCGCAAAGGTTGTTGCAGGACAGCGCGAAGAGTTTGATTTTGGTTTTCGAGGGTCCGGATGCGGCGGGAAAAGGGGGCGTGATCAAAAGGCTGACGGAACGATTGGATCCACGGTTGGTGAGGGTGTGGTCGGTGGTAAAGCCAACGGAAGAAGAGAAGGCGCACCACTACTTATGGCGTTTTTGGAGCAAGATTCCTGCGACGGGGCAGACGGCGATCTTTGACCGAAGCTGGTATGGGCGGGTGTTGGTGGAGCGGGTAGAGGGTTTTGCCAAGAAGGAGGAGTGGAAGAGAGGTTATCGTGAGATTTTAGATTTTGAGAAAACACTGGTGGACGGAGGAGCGATCTTGATGAAGTTTTTTGTGCACATCACAAAGTCGGAGCAGCTTCGACGTTTTGAGAGGCGAGCGGCGGATCCGTACAAGCATTGGAAGATCAGTGAGGAGGATTGGAGGAATCGTAGAAAATGGAATGAGCATATTTTGGCGGCCGAGGAGATGTTCGTAAGGACGAACTCTCGATTCGCTCCCTGGAATTTGATTGAGGGAAATTACAAGTGGTATGCTCGGGTTAAGATCATGAAGCTTTTGGTAAAAAGGATGGAGCAGGAGTTTGGGACTTTGTGAAATCGGGGGCAGAGGTCGAACGTGAATTCACCGTTTACTTCTTTGATACGGATGCGGGTGGGGTGGTGCATAATTTAACCTATTTGCGCTGGATTGAGGCGGTGCGGACGGATTTGGCGGAGGCCTTGGGCTGGGGAATTGGGGAGATGGTGGGCGGGATGCATGGGTGTCCTGTATTGACGAAGACGGAGGTGGAGTATGTAAAACCAGCCAAGCTGGGGGATCGGGTGCGGGTTGTGTCGCGTTTGGGGCAGGTAGGGAAAGTTCGTTTCACAGTTGAATCTGAGGTGCAGGGTGCGGAGGGGCAGCTGTTTTGTAAGGCAAAGCAGGAGTTGGTATCCGTGGATTTGAAGACAGGCAAAGCCAAGGCTTTGCGTGAGGATTGGCGGAAGAAGCACGGGTAGTTTGGGGCAGGGTGGTTACGGGCTTGAGGGGAGGGAGAGGTGTGGCAGAATTCAAGTTCATGAAGTCGAAGAAACCTCAATTAAAAGTCCGCCGTTGGTCGGGGCCGTTAGTAGATGGAATGGAGCGGGCTCCCAGCCGAGCGATGTTGCATGCGGTGGGATTTCAACAGGAAGATTTTTCCAAACCGCAGGTTGGGATTGCTTCGACTTGGAGTCAGGTGACACCGTGCAACTCGCATATTGATGAGTTGGCGCGGGAGGCGGCGGCGGGGGCGAACGAGGCGGGAGGAAAGGCAGTCATTTTTAATACGATTACGATTTCGGATGGCATTTCGATGGGAACGGAAGGGATGAAGTATTCGCTGGTATCGCGGGAGGTGATTGCGGACTCGATCGAAACGGTGGTGGGATGTGAAGGGTTCGACGCTTTGGTGGCGTTGGGGGGTTGCGATAAGAATATGCCCGGATGTGTGATGGCAATGTTGCGTTTGAATCGACCTGCGGTGTTTGTTTATGGGGGAACAATTTTGCCCGGGTGTTTAGGTAAGAAGGATCTGGATATTGTGAGTGTGTTTGAGGCGGTGGGACAGAGGGCGAAGGGGTCGATCACGGATGAGCAGTTGGGAGAGATTGAAAGGTGTGCGATTCCAGGCCCGGGATCGTGCGGGGGAATGTACACGGCCAACACGATGGCGTGTGCGATTGAAGCGATGGGGTTGAGCTTGCCCAATAGCTCTGCGATGGCTGCGGTTTCACCCAATAAAAAGTTGGATGCCAAGGAGGCAGGCAAGGCGGCGATGGCCTTGGCATTAAAAGGAATTTGCCCGAAAGATATTTTGACGAGAAAAGCGATGGAAAATGCGGTTGTGGTGATTACGGCATTGGGGGGATCGACGAATGCAGTGCTGCACTTTTTAGCGATTGCACGGGCGGCAGGTGTGAAATTCGAGATTGAGGATATTCAGAAAATTGGGCAACGGGTGCCGGTATTGGCAGATCTAAAGCCGAGTGGAAAGTTTGTGATGGCGGAGTTGGTAAGGATTGGGGGGTTTGTGCCTTTGATGAAGCGGTTGCTGGATCGGGGTCTGTTGCATGGGGAGTGTATGACCGTGACTGGCAAGACGGTGGCAGAGAATTTGAAATATGTCGGGGATTATCCTGCAGGGCAGGAGGTGATTCGGCCCTTTTCAGATCCGATCAAAAAGACGGGTCATCTGGTGATTTTGAGAGGGAATTTGGCGCCGGGAGGATCCGTTGCAAAAATTAGCGGGAAGGAGGGGGAGCGGTTTGAGGGAAGGGCGAAGGTGTACGGGACGGAGGAGGAAGCAATGAAAGCGATTCTGGCAGGAAAAATTGAGAAAGGGGATGTGGTGGTGATTCGATATGAAGGGCCACGGGGTGGGCCAGGGATGCGTGAGATGTTGGGGCCGACGAGTGCGATCATGGGTCAGGGGCTAGGGAAGGATGTGGCGTTGATCACAGATGGAAGGTTTTCCGGGGGAACGCACGGTTTTGTGGTGGGGCATATCACCCCAGAGGCGTATGATGGGGGGCCTTTGGCTTTGGTGAAGAACGGAGATCGAATTGTAATTGATGCAAAGACCAGAAAGTTGAATCTGGATATTTCTGGCGCGGAGATGAAAAAAAGGGCGAAGGCGTGGAAAAAGCCGAAACCGAATTACACGAAGGGGGTTTTGGCTAAATTTGCTCACAGTGTGGCGGATGCGTCTCACGGGGCTGTGACGGACGAGGGGCTGAGCTTTTAATTGAAACGCGGAGGTTGGGGGCCGGCAGCGTTATTCTTGGGGATCGTCATTTTGTTGGGGATCGGGGTAAGGGCGTGTTTGGATCTGCCCTCCAAGATAGCGTCTCGGACTGCGGCTGGGGTTCGAGAGGGAGTGGCTGAAGTCTTTGTGGATCTACTTCATGTTCGGCCGGAAGTTCGTGAGGGGACGAAAGTGGTATGGGGCCAGACCTCGGCGCGTAGTGAGGTTATTGTCGCGGCGAAAAAAATCGAAGTGGGTTATGATTGGGAGCATCGATGGTTGGGGAGTCGGAAGGTGATTCGTCTAACCCAAACGTATGAGGTGAAGGCGGGTTTTGATCTGGGAAAATCGTTTTGGGTTGAGATGGGGCCGGGGCAAGGTGAGGCAACTGCGCATCTGCCTGCACCAGAAATTCTGGCTACGAGCCCTGTGGGAGATGTTTCCTATCGGGATGAGGACGGGTGGTGGAATAAGGTTACGGATGAGGATCGATCGAAAGCCCTTACGGCCTTGGCAGGGGAGGCAAGGAGACAGGGGGAGAAAGGGCCTTTATTGGAGGAGGTGAAAGAGGTGGCGGGAAGCCGATTAGTTGATTTGGCTCGTGCGAAGAAGATTCGATTGCAACTGGACTACCTAAAACCGTAGTCGGCATAATCTCTTTTCGTGAGTGCTCCTCTTTATCCGCCCGTGAAACCAAATCGGAGAGATGGGGGTAGCCAGTTCGCAGGAAAAACGGATTGGAAGGCATTTTTCAAGAAGACGATTGTGATCATCTTTCTTTTTTCACTCGCGGTACATGTGCTTCTCTTGATCGGATTTGGAGGAATGACTCTTTTCAAGGGTCGTGTCGGGGGGGTGCCTTTTTCAGCGGAGAGTTTGCCAAGCGAAACGGCTCAGACTCCTCCTCCCCCACCTGACGAGGAGATGGTTCAGGAGGAGAAGACTGCAGATCCCAACCTCATGGATGAAGCGCCCGCGGCAGAGGAGTCGGCTCCTCCGCTTGAAATGATGACTGTACCTGGGGGGGCAAGTTGGGCGCCCGCCATTCCGAAGGATATGAAAACATCTCTGACTGGAAGTGTGGGCGGAACAGGCACGGGGACGGGAACAGGCACAGGGACGGGAAAAGGGACGGGAAGGTCGGGGATGAAACTGTTTGGGGTAGAGGTACAGGCTAAGAAGCTGGGAGTTTTGGTGGATATTTCTGGCTCGATGCAGTCCTATATCCCTGCGGTCATGGAGGAGGTGTTTAAGAGCTTTCCTGATGCAGATGTTGTTTTTATGAATGGATGTGGATTAGAGGACTGGAACACGGCCTTAAAAAATTGGACGGAGACTAACGAGCAGCAACAAAAGACGGCGAAGGAGAATAAAACAAAGTTTATTGGACCTAAGAGCATGCCAAAGCCACAGGTTGTGAAGTTCAACAGTGCGGAGGCATCTGATTCTCCAGCCATACGTGGAACAGTAAGTTATGGTGGATTTCGCAAGGATTATCCTGATCTTTACGATAAGTTAGCAAAAAGGGGTAACACCTGGATGGTTACCAGCTTCGCCGACTCTCATGCAGCGGGGCTGGCATTTGATCAATTTGCCCGCAGGAAGGTTCAAGCGATTTACTGGTTTGCGGATTTTGGAGATCCCGTTGTTGGGCCTGCAGCTGATGAGGCAGCCAAGCTTGTTTTAGACAATAAAATGGAAATTATCATTCACTCAACTCGGGGTTTGGGAAAGGCGGGGGATTGGATCAAGCAAGTGAATGGAAAGATCGTGCAGACGAAACTGGAAAAGTAGGGCTTAAGCAGGAGGAACGTACTCTTTGGGGCCGCCCAGTTTTATGAATTTGGCATGAACAACGAGCCCGAGAATGACGGCGAGAAAGGCCAGAGTGGAGGAGGCGATGAAGGTAAGACGGTAGAACTTTTGAGTGAAATCGATCAGGTGTCCGACGATCGGGCCAAAGGTCATAATTCCAAGCCCAATGAACATGTTTAGAGCAGAGTAAAACTGGGAGAAGTTCTCCTTGGGAAACATTCGCAGGGGCAGGGATGCGGAGCTGGTGAACCAAGCTCCCGACAAAACTCCGTGCAGAATAAAAAAGACTGAAAATATCTCCGAGCTTGTGGAGAAAATGGCTCCTGCGGCGGTCACAAGCGCATAGAGGGAGATCACGACAAGGGATGTGCGGAGGGGGTGAAACTTATCAGCCAGCATTCCGAGGGGATAGGAGAGAACCAAGGAGCAACCATAAGTCAGGGCCAAACATTTACCGTAAAACCCCATATCCATCGCCAGACTTTTAGCGAAGTAGACGCTGAAGTGGTTCACGCCGATAAAGGCGATCCAAGGAAGAGCGATCGAAGTGAACACCCAGAGGTAGTAGGGCTTGCTGAAACATTCATGGAAATAGGTTCGGGCGGCGACAAAGAAATTTCCGGCACCCTCCTTGGGTTGAGGAGGGGGTGGATAGTCTCCTTCCTTCACCTTGAGGCACATCATTGTGAAGCTGAGGCCATAGACTAAGCCGATCCCGAGAAAGACGAGGGGGAAATGCTGCTCCGCTTTGCCGAAGATATAGTAGTTGAAGAGAATGCTGGCGATCAGGCTGATCGCGCGGAAAACCCCGTAGAATCTTCCGAGGAGGGAGCTTGGAACTACGTCATTGATGAGGCCGTAGAAGACTGCATTCGCTACAACAGTCGCCAGTTCGAATACACCCCAACCCATTCCAATGACGATCAGCGTACATGTGGAAAGGCTAGGGGAATATTGTCCTAATCCTTGATGAAGAAGTTCGCCGAGCTGTGGGCTGAAGGCCACTGCGACCATGGAGAGGACGACAAAAGGAATGTGAATGGCTAAAAAGGGAATTCGCCTGCCCCATCGACTGCGATGTCGATCACTTCGATAGCTAATAATCGGGCCGATCAGTAGAATCATTGCGTACGGAAGAGTTGAGATCAGGAGGCTGGAGACAAAGTTGGACGCACCAAACTTTTGGAAAAGAAGCTGCATGACGCTCGGAACGGAGCGGTCACGCAAAGACCAGGCTACGTCGCCCCAGAGAAGCCAGAAGGTCAGGGTCGCGAGACCCAAAGCGGTATATGTGAGAGTTCCGACCGTGAAAACTGTCGCTGCGGGTTTTGCAGACTTACTTGGGGAGGAGGTATGACTCATCAAAGAGAGGTCAACGCTCAACCCGAGCACCACCTCCACCGACAAGCTTTTCGACTTCGGAGAGGGAGGCCATCGACGTATCGCCAGGAGTAGTCATCGCTAGAGCCCCGTGAGCCGCACCATATTCGACGGCTTTCTGTGGGTTTTCGAATTTTAAAAATCCGTAAATGAGGCCAGAAGCAAAGCTGTCCCCGCCTCCGACCCGATCCATGATTTCCAGATTTGGGCGATGTTTCGATTCATAAAACTTTCCCCCAGCCCACAGAATGGCGCTCCAGTCGTTGACCGTGGCCGATTTCACTGCACGCAGAGTTGTGGCGATGGCCTTGAAATTCGGATACTCCTTGGCGGCTTGCTGGATCATCTTGTGAAAGCTGTCCTTTTCAAGCTGGGTCAGATTCGCATCCGCTCCTTCGACATGGAGCCCGAGACAGGCGGTGAAATCCTCCTCATTTCCAATCATTACATCCACATTCTTAGCGATTTTCTTGTTCACTTCCTGGGCTTTTTTCTGTCCGCCGATTCCCTTCCAAAGAGAGGGTCGATAATTGAGGTCATAAGAAACGATCACACCGTGCTTCCGAGCGGCGGTTGTTGCTTCGATAACCAGGTCTGCAGTGCTTTCACTGAGAGCCGCAAAAATACCTCCCGTGTGAAACCAGCGTCCGCCCTGTTTTCCAAAAATCTGATCCCAATCAAAATCGCCCGGCTTCAATTGGGAGGCGGCGGTATGGCCGCGATCCGAACATCCGACTGCACCGCGGACGCCGAACCCTCGCTCTGTAAAGTTCAAGCCGTTGCGTACGGTCCGACCGATCCCATCGTAGGCGGTCCACTTCAGAAGCGTGGTGTCGACTCCGCCTTGGAGAATGAAATCCTCTACGAGGCGACCAACTTCGTTATCTGCAAAGGCACTTAGAAGGGCGGTGCGAAGGCCAAAGCAACGGCGGAGTCCGCGTGCGACGTTATATTCGCCGCCTCCTTCCCAAGCTCGGAAGGAGCGGGCGGTTCGGATCCTGCCCTCGCCGGGATCCAGGCGAAGCATGACTTCGCCCATCGAGATTTCATCAAAGCGGCACGATTCGGCAGGTTTCAGATTAAAAAGGCTCATGATTTGGCTCCTTTGGTGAGTTGGATCGCTTCCTTGGTCAGGCGGCCGATCGTTTCCCATTCTGCTCCCTGAATGTACTTCTTGTCCACAAACCAGGATCCGCCAAGAGCGGCGACTGATTTCAAGGCTAAGTAAGGACCCACATTGTTCGCCTGCAACCCGCCTGTCGGAATAAAGCGGACGCCGGTATGTCCATAGGGCCCTTCAAGAGCTTTAAGATAATTCGCTCCGCCCGCCTGTTCTGCTGGGAAAAACTTTTGAATGGGGCAGCCAAGCGAAAGACCTTTTTGAATCTCGCTCGGCGTGACGACTCCAGGAACAAAGGTCAGTTTTGCTTTTTCTGCGGCGGAGATGACTTTTTCATCCAGCCCCGGAGCCAAACCAAACTGGGCTCCTGCATCGACTGCCTTCTTCACCTGATCCGAATCGAGTAGAGTGCCCGCTCCCACCAGCATCTTGGGACACTCCTTCGCGATCCGGCGGATCGATTCCTCGGCTGCGGCCGTCCGGAAAGTGATCTCGATAACTCCCAGTCCAGCCGAGAGGAGGGTTTGCGCCAGATCCACCGCCCGTGCCGCGTCTTCGATCACCACAACGGGCACGAGGCGGCGTTCGAGAAGACGGTGGGTCAGGTCAACGCTCATGAGCGTCCAGCTTATCCGAGCTTGGGGACGTCGAGCCAGCGCCGTTCCGCCCAGGACTGCAGGCCGAGTTCGGCCAACTGGACGCCTTTGGCGCCCTCGAGGAGCGACCAAGGGAACGGTTCGTTGAGCACCACATGCCGCAGGAAAAGTTCCCACTGCACTTTGAATGCGTTGTCGAAGATTGCATTGGTCGGTTGGGTGATCCACCCGTCCTTATAGTCGACCGGACTGTCTTGATCTGGGTTCCAGAGGCAGCGGGGTGTGGCGGAGTTGTCCTGCACCGTGCAGTTCCGAAGACCTGCGACGGCGGAGCCATCCGTCCCGTCAACCTGCAGGGTCAACAGATCATCCCGCTTCACCCGAACGCACCAAGAGGAGTTGAAGTGGCAGATCACCCCATTCTTTAGTTCGAAGGTTGCGTAGGCGGAGTCGTCGGCCGTGCACTTGTACGGCTTGCCGTTCTCGTCCCAACGTTCGGGCAGGTGGGTCGCTCCTAAGCAGGAAAGGGATTTGATTTCCCCGAAGAGATTTTGAATCACGTACTGCCAATGGCAGAGCATGTCGACGATGATTCCGCCGTCGTCTTCCTTGCGGTAGTTCCAGGAGGGGCGTTGCAGCTTTTCGAATTTTCCGGGAAACACCCAGTAACCGAACTCTCCCCGGACCGAGAGGATTTTTCCGAAGAAGCCGGTGTCGATGAGGTAACGAAGTTTGAGCAGACCTGGGAGCCACAATTTGTCCTGCACCACGCCGTTTTTCAGTCCGGCAGCAGTGACTTCCTTGGCGAGGGCAAGGGCTTCCTTGGAGGTCGTGGCCGTCGGCTTTTCACAATAGATGTGTTTGTTCGCCGCGATCGCTTTGCGCACACCCATGGGCCGCTGGCCGGTCAGGGTGGAATCAAAGTAGATCTGGTTGGCGGGATCCTTGAGGGTGGCGTCGAGATCCGTGGAGACGCGGGTAATGCCGTGGGCTGCACCGAGGGTGCGGAGCTTTTCCTCGCTTCGGCCGACGAGAATGGGATCAGGCATGATCACTTCGCCCGGTTTGATCTGTACTCCGCCTTGTTTGCGGATGGCTACGATGGAGCGGATGAGGTGCTGGTTGGTGCCCATGCGTCCGGTGACGCCGTTCATGATGATGCCGACTTTGTGTTCTTTCATATTTTCCTTTGGGTTGAGTTTGAGGGGATCAGGGTTTTTTTGTGCACTGAGGTTGGGCGCCGGCCGGAAGGGCCGGAACATCGATGCCGGCTTTCGGAAGGGTGCCTTCGAGTTCCTGTTTCCAGTGGGCGACATCCCCGGCCGGACCATAGACGTAGATCATTCGCATGGGCTTGTCTCCGGTATTGGTCAGCTGGTGAAAAACTTTGGAGGGAATGAAGACCGCTTGGCCCGTTCGTACGGCTTTGCGTTCTTCGCCGAGACACATTTCACCTTCGCCTTCGACGATGAAGTAAACTTCCTCCTGTTCCTGATTGTGCCAGGGGACTTGGCCACCTTTGGGTTCGAGCGTGACGTTGCCCATGGAAAAGTTCTTGGCCTGCACGGGGGAGACGCCCCCCACCAGGTTCTGGGTGCGGCGGCGGGCCGGATAAGTGCGCCCCTGAATTTCGCTGAGATCGGCAATCGTCATAGTTTTTCTCCAAAGAAGGTGAGGTACGGTTTTCCGCCGGCAAGGCGGAGCAGGTAAAGAGCCAGTTCGCGGAGATGGTAATCGCCCCACATGGCGGCTTCGCCACAAGGAACCTTTCGTCCTTTCGGAATGTGATCCCATCCGTTCGGCCGGTGATAAACGGTGTGAAGGAGCAGGCCTTCGTGCTTGGGATCGGAAGAGAGATAAGGTTCGGAGAAAAGAGTCCGTGCCGTGGTGAGACCAGCGGCGAGATAGGTTTGCGCGGCTTTTTTGTCTCCCTTCTTTTCCAGAATCCGGGCGAGACGAAGAAGTCCTTGGGCCGAGATTGCGGCGGCAGAGCTGTCCACCGGTTCGTGTTCGTTGAAAGGTTCTGCCGGGCGGTTCAGGTAGTCGCCCAAGTGGGCAAGGCCTGGGGCGCCGGTATCCCAGTAAGGAATGCCGTCGGTCGGCGTTTCGTGGAGATAGAAGTCGGCGGTGACGCGGGCGACTTCGAGGTAGCGGTCGAGGATTTTCTGTTTTCCTCCGAAATCCTTGAATTCGGATTCGGGCAGAAGCTCGAGGAATTCGTACTGCTCGGGGAAACCGCAGAGAACCCAGGCATGACCGCGGGTCCAGGTCGTGAAGGCGGAGTAGCCCTGCTGAGTGGAGGGGCAACGGTAGGCTCCGTCCGTGACATTGAAGATCGATTCATGCGCGACCCGACCAGGAACGTCGTACGTGTCGCGGCTCTTACCGTAATAGACATTGTAGCGGGCGGTGGTTTCCGCGTGCTGGAGGGAGCGGTGGAGAAGATTGATATTCGCATCGTTTTCTCCCATGAGGCGGTGGCCCAGCACATGCGCAAGGCTGAGGGCGCGGAGGGAACGGATGGTGTCGGAGAAAAGAGACTGGGGCCCGTTGAAGGAACGGATGTAACCGAGTTCGGGGGTCAGCTGGGTCCAGCGAGAGGCTTGGACCGCCCCGCTGGCTTTGAGCGCGAGGTCGTAGAAGTGGGACTCCCATTCGTTGGGAAGGAGTCGACCTTCGCGAAGAAGGCGGCGGAGGTTTCCGTAGGTGCTGACATTGTTGAAGCCGTGATCATGGACCCCGATATGGGTGACGTGGGCGGCCATGCGGCGGAGTGTTCCCTCCCGGCCAATTTCGAGCATCGCTCCGTCGCCAGTGGCGTCGTACTGGAGGATGGCGGAGCCGTAGACGAATCCTTCGGTCCACTCGGTCCAGCCCCGCGAGGTGTATTTGCCTTCAATGGTGAAGACGGGGGTGCCGTCCGAATCCTTCCAGCGTTTTTGGAGGGAGAGGATTTTCGGAGCGGATGCCTCGAAAACTTTTTTGGCGGAAGCTTCGAGGCTTTTTGGGGTGAGAGTAGTGTCGTTTTTGATCATAAAATCAGAGTCGGCGCAGGTGGAATCCTCCGTCGAGGTAGATAACGTCGCCTGTGCTGAAGGGAAAGTCTCCCCGGCAGATGGCTTTGGCGGCGAGGCCGACATCTTCGGGTTTTCCCCAGCGTTTTTGTGGGACAAGGCCTTCGCCGATCAGTTTGTCGTATTTATCCTTCACGCCGGTCGTCATATCGGTTGCCATCACGCCGGGGCGAAGCTCGATGACCTGAACGCCGTCGGCGGCGAGCCGGGTGGCCCAGAGCTGGGCGGCCATGGCGAGACCGGCTTTCGAGATGCAGTATTCGCCGCGGTTCACCGAGGCGGTGTTCGCGGATATCGAGGTGACGAAGATGAGCTTGTAGCCACCGGGGAGAAGGGATTTCCCGGGGTTGGCCAGCCAGTAACGGGCCGCAAGTTGGCTGAGGAAGTAGGGACCCTTGAGGTTGACGTTGATGACTTCGTCAAAAATCTCCTCTTTGGCGTCCGGGAGGTCGGCTCTTTCGCGGGGAGCGATGCCGGCGTTGTTGATCAGGGCATCCAGGCGTCCAAAGCCGTCCAGAACCCGTTGCATCAGGCTGGCGCGATCTTCGGAGGAGGCGAGTTGGGCTGGCACGGCTAAAAATTTCTGGTCTTTAGATTTGGCCACAGCCTGGCAGGCGGCCACGGTTTCTTCGGCGGCCTGGCGGTTGGAGGCGTAGTGGATGGCGAGGTCATAACCTTCAGGGGCCAGGCTGAGGGCGACGCCACGTCCGAGTCCTCGGCTGGCTCCAGTGATCAGAATGACGGGTCGCGACATGGGGAAAAGAGTACCCCAAGCGGGCAAGAAAGGGATGGAGGAAACCGCTTTATTTAGCATAAAAACGACTTTATTTTATGTCCTAATGAAAATCTCGAGAAAAAGCCCGTTCCGGGAGGCTCCGCTGCAGCCTTTGTTGTTGCGGAACCTTCAGTTGCGCTGCGGGGACTGGTCGATTCGCTCGCTTCGGGTCAACCGACACTTGCAGCCGTTCGACCGGGTGGCGCCTCATACCCACGGCCATGGCCAGCTGCTTTTGTATTTGCGTGGGCGGGGAGAGCAGCAGGTAGACGAAAAAAAGTGGTCAGTGGGAGCGGGAGCCGTTTTCTTTATTCCTTCTGGGAAAAAACATGCATTTCGGGAGACGGGCCCGAGGCGGGCGATCTGTCTGGTGGTGGATTTGACGGGTGAGGGGGTGAGAAGGTGGGGATTCCGACAGGGGTTTCTTCCGGCAGAGAGGATGGCGGAAGTACGGCAAAGAGTGGCTGGGATGGGGGCGGAGCGATCGCAGGGGTTGGAGCTTTCGGCCGGTAGTGCGGCTCTTCTGGTTTTAGATTTATGTCGGAAGGCCTGTGGAAAAGGCAGAGAGAAGATCGTTTCAAAATCATCGGCCGTGCGAAGGCTGGAGAGAGTTTGGAAAATCGATGAGCAGGGCAGATGGCCCGGGCCAAAAGAGCTGGCCATTCGGGTAGGCTTACAAAAGGACTATTTGAATCGGTTAGTTAGGCGTTCTTGTGGGCTGACTTTGGGGCAGTGGCGGGCTCGGGAGCTACTTCGGTCTGTTGAGTTGGATCTTCAAAAAGGCATCAGGATTTCGGTTGTTGGGGATCGGGCTGGGTTTCAAGATCAGAACTATTTTTCGCGGTGGTTCCGAAAACAGACGGGCCTCGCGCCAACAAAATGGCGCAAGTAATTTGTATGCAAAAACTTATGCATATTACCAATATAATAATTTATCCCAAAAAAAAACAAGCAAAATTCTCCTGTATCGCTAGTATTGTAAGTAAGTTGAAAACTCTGATTCGTATCTGCGGACTCTTGGCTTTTCTCTCTTTTTCTTCCGCACATGCCACGAGCTATTATGTGGATACGGCAGATCAGTTTAATGCCAAGTTGGACAAGAATGGCGCAAGCTTTGCGACTCTCGGAGCGGGGGATCGGGTTTATCTGAAGGGCGGTCATTGGAACGGATTGATCGCCACCCTAACCGGCTCCATGAGCGATGCGGAGGCTCAGTCCAACCCGGCGATGATTCTTGCCTGCGACGAGAATTATAACCCGAAGGCTGGTGGCGTAATTGTGGATGGGCTTTCCCAGATCAACCTGAGTGGCACCGGAATTAGCTTTTACGGGGTGACCTTTAGCTCTCTCAGTGGAATGTTGAAAATGGGTTCTTATAACGATTACGGAGGGAACGATTCCGTAGCTTACCTCATCCGCTTTGCCCCAGGTTCGAGGTATATGACTGTTTCCCATTTGAAATTTGATTATTGTGGGCGGGACACGCTCGATTACGCCAATAACGACCATTACGGAGCTTGGCTATTTGTGTATGGGTATAGGCATACGATCCAGTATTGCGAGATGCAGGGTCGCGACTTCGATCCCAACGACTTCAACGTCTCCGATCCCACATTAAGAAAATCGATCCGCCAGGCCACGGTCACGATTTACAAGGATTCCGCAGACACCAACTTTGGTTACCACAACATTCACCATAATTTCTTTGGGGAAAGAAAAATCCCTCTCAGCAGCGATCCACGTCTCCCTGTTTGTGCCGACGGAACCCCTGGTGATCCCAACGGATGGGAAACTATTCGCTGTGGCAGCAGCAACTTTGTGAACGAGGATTTCAATAATACGATTGAAAAGAATGTCTTCTATCACTCCATTCAGGCAGTGGACGGGGGGGTAGACGATCAGACGGGTGAACCGGAGATGATTTCCAATAAGTCCCGTAAAAATATTTATCGCTACAATACCATCCTGAACAACTACGGGACGCTCACCCTTCGCCAAGGGGATTACTGCGTCGTTCAAGGCAATTACTTTTTAGCTGGAGGCGCTTACGACGGCAATGGGAACGTGGTTCTTACGGAGACCCGGAACAATCGGATGGGGGGTGTCAGGGCTTTTGGGTTCGGCCACACCATCGCCAACAACTACTTCTATAAGCTCAACAGCGACGGAATCCGTTCGGCATTGATTCTGGGATCGGGTGGTACTGATCCGGGATCTCTTGCATCCCTAAACAATGGATCGAACGGAGCCGCTTATGAGACGGCCAATTACACCCAAGTCTTAGGAAACAGCTTCATCGATTGCAAAGTGCTCACATTGGATAATCCGAATGGCGAACTTTATCCGGTCTATGGCACAACTTTCTTTAATAATTTGGTCTACTACAGCGCCAATATCGCCGGTAGTGGTCTGATCGGAAATACAACCGCGGGCTATGGTAGTCTCCTTCTGAGAGACCATGGCGGGCGGGCCGCGGGAAACTATGTATATTCGCCGAGCACTTCCCAATTGGGAAGTGCGGCCAACATCTTGGGGGGGAGCGTTTGGTTGAAAGAGACTTTCACTCCATACACCAATGGCCAAGCACTCAGCTTTACGCTTTCGCCACAGCTAATCAACAATGGTAGCCCGACAAACTACACCAAGATAACTAACGATGGTGGGAATGTAGCCCAATATCTAAAAACGGCTACGAGCGGTGGCTCTCAGGTGATGTTCGCGTTTTCCCCCACGAACACCATGACGGCGCGAACCAATGGCTACGTTTCTTTTAGAATCAAGCAGAACATCAATACAAATATTCCGATCGCAAATTCTTTCGATATCGGAATCGGAAATAACGTATTGGCCACATCCACGTCCTCATCGGCCAATCGCTTAATTGGTCTGTCCTTCAAGCAGAGCGGTAATGCCACCAATACCCTCACCGTAAAATCTGCCGATGGGTGGACTAATGTGGTAACGCTGACCAACTTCACCACTTTTTCCAAGGCAGAAATCTGGTTTAACGACAGCGATACGGCCTCCATGCCCTACACCGATCCTTCGGGGGGCTATCAAAATCTGACGACAAATAGCTTTGTTGTTTACTTCGCGGGTAAGCTTGTCACTCCTTCGGTTTCGGGATCTCCGCTAACAGGGGCCAGTGGCGCCAGCTTGAATATCGGTAAAATCGGATTTAGCACCGCATCCGGAACTGCCATTGACTTCTCTTTCGATGATATTTTTGCCGGAGATTCGGAAAACGTAAATCTGGTCAGTAGTTTGTCGACGGATAATCCGCTTTTGTCCGGAACGTTTGATATTCTGACGGTACCTGCGGGAGCGAGTCCGTTGTTAGGTTCGGCTTCTGCCCTGCCCACAATCAACGACACCTCAGCCACTGGATCCACCTATAATCTGGCAGGGACGGTTGCCACGTATGGGGCTCTGGATATGAGAGGGTTGGCTCGGCCCTCCACAGGGCAAGATATCGGTAGCTATGAGGTGGAGGCAACCGGGGCAGGAAATCGACCTCTTCGTAGGATGGAAGTCGGAGTTGTTTCCGCAGCGTATCCGAATGCGATTCAGGTCAATACCATCAGGCAAAATGTAAGCTTTAACCAGCAACTGACCGCCTCCTTTGGAACAGGTTCTTTGACTTGGAGCAATCTTGGGGCATTGCCTGGGACGTTGAGTCTTTCGAGCAGTGGGGTGCTTTCGGGAACTGTTCCAGTTATGGGCAACTATCCAGTCAGCATCAGGGTGACGGATGCGAACGGAAACTATTTGGATACAACCCTCACCTTGACTGTGGACGGTGTTTCAAGCAACGCCAACCTATCGAATCTGGCTTTAAGTTCGGGCACCTTGAGCCCTACCTTCAACAGTAACACGGTGAGTTATGCCGCCACGGTGAGCAATGTTGCCAGCATTCAGGTGACTCCGACGGTGGCCCAGAGCAACTCCACGGTAAAGGTCAACGGAACCAATGTGACCTCCGGTACGGCGAGCGGGGCGATCCGGTTGCAGACCGGGATGAATGTGATCACCAATCTGGTGACGGCGCAGGACGGGACCAGTACCAAAACCTACACCGTGTCTGTTCTGCTGAACGACGAATTCAATATTCTCCGTGGCAAGTGGCGGGACACGTTGATTGCGGATGTAACCAGTTCGAAGACGACCACCAGCATCAATAGCCGGGCCGTTGGATATCAAACGAATATGTTCGGTCTGGGCGGAATCAAAGTGGTAAACGCTGGATCGGGCTACACCACTGCGCCCACGGTGCAAATTACAGGTGGAGGCGGCACAGGTGCTACTGCCACGGCAACGGTTTCGGCGGGAAAGGTCACCGCCATAACCTTAACAAGCGCAGGAACGGGTTACACCACTTCACCCAGTATTACGCTGAGTGAAGGAGGAGGAAGTGGGGCTACAGCATCAGCACTCCTTGCCATGTGGAGCGATCTCCCGCCCGCTGCTATCACAGGGGGAGTGAGCGCGGACGTAGCCTCGGGAAATATCGCGGACTCTTTCAAGCGGTTGGAATACATGGCCCAGGCTTACGCGATACCGGGCTGTGCTCTGTACCAGGATCCCGCGCTGTTGGCGGCCATTACTGGCGGGTTGGATTGGTTAATCGCGAATGTCTACACCTCAACGGGCACACCATTTGCGAACTGGTACGACTGGGAGATCGCTGCTCCGCAATCGCTGAACAACGCGGCGATCCTGCTCCTCTCTAATCCTAGTGCGCTGACCTCAACCCAAATCGCGAACTACGTCAAAGCGGTTTATAATTTCGGACCCAATAGTGTGAACTTCAAAGACTATTTTTGGTGGGGCGCTTTGACGGGGGCCAACACTTCCAATGTGGCTCTGACTACAGCGGTTCAAGGGATTCTACTTGGAAACAACACGACGACGGTCACCCGCTTTTGGCATAATACCGCTGGTCATCCCGTCAATCCCCAGACCGATTACGTTGTCAGCGGGACCCTCTTGCTGAATGAGGCTCAGGGGAATCTGAGTGGCGATAATCCGCTTGATTGGTCTGGCGACAGCGTTTTTACGCCGGTGACCAGTAGCGATGGCTGGTACGCCGATGGTTCTTTCATCTTTCACTACAACATTCCCTACACAGGTTCGTACGGTCAGGAGTTGATGGAGAATATTTCGACCCTGGTCAAACTACTCGCCGGCTCCAATTGGGAGATTACCGATCCCGAGATTTCCAATCTCTATGGCTGGATCACGAATGGTTTTGCACCCTTGATGTATCACGGAGCGATGATGGACATGGTGCGCGGCCGTGCCATCGCTTCTTCGTCTTCGAATGAATCCAAAGTCGGAGACGCAGTAATCAAAACCATCCGTTCAGTGGCCACCTTTGCCCCAGCCGACATAGCAACCCAGTTGTTGGCGTTTGCGGATTCGCCTCAAGTGGCGCCGGGCCAATATCACTTTCCGTCTATGGACCGCGTGGCCGCTCATCGTGATGGTTTCAGTTTTGGTCTGAGCATGTCCTCTACCCGAGTGGGGGGGTATGAGATTAATACAACTTCTCCGACTAATCTGAAGGGTTGGTACACGGGAGCTGGGGTGTCGTATCTTTATTTGGGCAACCCAGATACCCAGTATATGGATACCTACTGGGCGACGATCGATTATTATCATCTGCCCGGAACAACGGCAGACTTGAGTCCGCTGAGTGTGATCCCAAGTGAAGCTGTAACCGGTGTCACCGACGAGAACTGGGTCGGTGGGGCCCAAGTGAGCAAAACCTACGGTGTAGCTGGAATGTCAGCGCATCCGAATGGGACCCAACTTTACGCCAAGAAATCGTGGTTCATGTTGGATGACGAAGTTGTGTGTCTTGGAGCTGGGATCACCTGCACTGGTGGCGGCCAAGTCGATACCACGGTGGAGAATCGTAAACTCGGAAAGACAGGTACGACGAAGTTCAACATAGCGGACACTGCTTATTCTCTCGCTGCACCAACGACCTGGGCTAACCCCATGACGATCAGCACGAGCACAAGTCCAACTTGGTGTGCCTTAGAGGGTGTGGCTGGTTACTTCTTCCCGGAGGGGGCATCAAACTTGCAGGCCCAATTCACATCGGACTCTGGATCATGGAAAACGATCAATCCGACCGATTCCGACTCTGCGATCTACACCGATTATTACCTCAAACTACTGTTCAAGCATGGGGCTAATCCGACGGCCGCAAAGTATGCGTATGTGATCCTTCCCAATCGAACTGTGAGCAGCGTAAAGGCTTATGCGGCGAACCCAGATGTTACGATTCTTTCCAATACCGAACCTACGAGCACGACTCCCGGCATTCAGGCGGTAAAGAGTCAGATCCTTGGCGTGGTGGCTGCGAATTTCTGGGCCAAAACGAGCGGTCCGGACAACGGCGGCACAGCGGACATCATCACCGTGAGCAAGCAGTGCTCGGTCATCGTCAAAGAAACCTATAACACTATTTCGGTGGGTGTGGCCGATCCCACACAGAGTAACACCGGAACCATCACGGTCACCTTGAACGGCCGTGCTTCGATCGCCACTTTGTCTGCCGAATCCGGTGTGACGGTCACGGGAAACAATCCGATCACGCTCAGCGTGAATGTAAATGGATCCAAGGGAAAGTCGTTCAACGCTTCTTTCTCCACGTCTCCAGCTCCGGTCATCACCAGCAACCTGAACATGGTGGGGGTGACCGGTTCGCCGCTGAGTTATCAAATCGCATCTGACGCCAGCGGGGTAACCTACGGGGCGACCGGTTTGCCTCGGGGGTTGAGTGTGAACACGACCACGGGGGCAATTACGGGAACGCCGACTGAAAGTGGAACGTACACCGCCACTGTCTCTGCCACCAACGGTTCGGGTAGAACTGGGTATGCGACTTTGACGATTCAGGTTGGAGCCAACCTTTCCAATCTTTCGAGCACCTTTGGAGCTTCTACAACCTGGGTTTGCCCGGCGAATGTGACTGCAGTTCAGGTCGAGTGTTGGGGTGCGGGTGGAGCGGGCGGGAGCGCCTATAAACCGGTTTCGGGGAATGCCTTTGGGGGAGGTGGGGCGGGTGGGTCTTATGCCAAGAAAAACTCAGTCTCGGTTGTTCCTGGGACAAGTTATACAATTTCGATTGGGGCGGGTGGTGTGAGTGCGATTTCTCCAAGTCTAACCACCGTTTCGGGTGGGGACTCATGGTTTGGAAGCGGCTCTGTCGCCAGCTGCTTGGCGAAGGGTGGAGCCGGAGGACAAACTGTGATCAGTTCTGGATCCAGTATCGTTGGAAACGGCGGAGTAGGAAGTACGGCGGGGAGTGTGGGGGATCTCTTTTTTGCGGGTGGGAATGGTCTTGTGGGACAAGGTAGTCCCACCAACACGGGAGGAGGTGGAGGGGGCAGTGCCGGAATATCGAGCGTGGGAGGGAGTGCCACTTCATATGTCGGCGCAACTGCAGTCAACGGCGGAGGGGCAGGGGGAAATGGAAAAGATTCCACCGGAAATGGTAATGGTTCGCAGGGCGGCTCCCCCGGCGGCGGAGGTGGTGGAGCCAGAGGATCCTCAGTTGGATCCCAAACCTTGGGAGGAACTGGGGGGGCGGGTCAGGTGGTTCTCACGGTGGTGGGAATGGCCAAGGTTCCGCAGACAATCACCTTTGGTTTGGATCCGGCGACCGCCAAAGTCGGGGATGCTGCAAGGACGTTGATTGCGACTTCTTCTTCCGGGTTGCCAGTGACCCTGACCAGTTCCGATTCCAGAATTGCCACGATTACCAGCGGAAACACGCTGAACATTGTGGGAGCTGGGGCGGCCACTCTCACGGCCACGCAAACGGGTGACGGAAATTATGAGGCTGCCATGCCGGTGAGCGTGAGTTTGATAGTTAGCGCATCCTCCGGCACGACCTTTGCCAGCTGGAGCGGAAATGAGGCAGTCACCTCCGACTTGGTTAGCCGATACGCCTTTGGTGCAGCGAGCAAGAGCTCCGCTCCTGAAAAAATAACCAGCAGTATTACGGCTACGACGCTGAGTCTGACGGCGGTGGTGCGGACGGATGATCCGAAGTTGGTGATCACGCCCAAATCGGTGAGTAGCCTAAGTGGAACTTGGAGCGCAACGGATCCACTCATTTCTGTCGTCAATGCAGCCGATCAGACAGGATTGGGAACGGGTTTGGTGCGAAAGGTGTACAGCGTCGAGCGGGGGGTCGACAGCAAGAGGTTCCTTAAGCTGGAGGCCGTTTATACTCCGTAACATGGCGAGGCCCTGAGGAAGATTAGGATTAGCCCTAGGTAGGGCGGGCTGTCCCTAGCCCGCCTCGCTCGGTATTAAGGAATGAATATTCAGTGAGACGACGACGGGGCTCGTCGCCCCTGCCAAAACTTCGATTGTTGTTCGATCAGTCGCAGGTAGGGCGGGCTGTCCCTAGCCCGCCTCGCACGGTCTTGAGGGATGAATATTCAGCGAGGCGACGAAGGGACTCGTCTCCCTACCAAAACTTCGATTGTTGTTCGATGAGTCGCAGGTAGGGCGGGCTGTCCCTAGCCCGCCTCGCTCGGTATTAAGGAATGAATATTCAGTGAGACGACGACGGGGCTCGTCGCCCCTGCCAAAACTTCGATTGTTGTTCGATCAGTCGCAGGTAGGGCGGGCTGTCCCTAGCCCGCCTCGCACGGTCTTGAGGGATGAATATTCAGCGAGGCGACGAAGGGACTCGTCTCCCTACCAAAACTTCGATTGTTGTTCGATGAGTCACCGGTAGGGCGGGCTGTCCCTAGCCCGCCTTGCACGGTCTTGAGGGATGAATATTCAGTGAGGCGACGAAGGGACTCGTCGCCCTACCTACCGGGGATTTTACCTTCGATCGGGGCAGGTGGTGCCCTCGTGCCAGAGGCTTTCGAGGGTGATGGTTTTTGGTTTTTCCGGAACGCCGCGGCGGTTTTGATTAATCTGTTCTGCGAGGAGATCGACTGCCGCTGCTCCGATCTCTTCCGGTTGCTGGTTGGTTCCGCTTAGTTCCCCTTTTTCCGGAGTCCAGTTCAGGTGGACGAACGAGACGTCGTCCGGCACGCGGAATCCGTTCTTCCGCATCCAGGTTAGAATCGGGCCGTGGTTGGCGAGGACGGCGTCGGGCTTCTCCTTTTTCATCCAGGCGATGACAGACGCTTCGTCGAACTGATCGACAAGCAGGGGCTCGATTTTGGCTAGGTTCGGGTGGGTGTACTGCCAGGCTAGGTAGCCGGCGAGCCATCGGCTTTCCACCTTGGCGTCGACGAATCGGGGCATGGCCAGTCCGATCCGGCGATGTCCGCGTTTCTGACACTGATCCATTGCGAGGGAGAGGGTGTGGAACTGGCTGTTCGTCACCCGATGAACGGGGATTTCGTTAAACGTGTGGCCGAAGGCAACGGTGGCAAACGGACTCCACGAGAGGGAGAGAGGCATTCCGTACGTGGGTAGTGGGGCGAGGAGAAGGCCGCGGATGCCGCGGAGATGCATTGTGCGGGAGAGATCGGCCGGGGATTTTTCACGGATCCAGAGAGTTTCGATCCCGTAGCCTAGAGCGGTGGCTCGGGCGGTCCCACCCGTGAGGTAGCGGGCGAACGAGGGATTTTCCTTCCAACTGTCGCGGGTTGGAAATGAGGTGATAAAACCGAGATTGCAGACGAATTTAGTTTTTCGGGTTGAGCGCAGAGAGGTCATCAGGGCGCTGACCATCGGATTGGGGGTATAGCCGAGCTCTGCGGCCACTTCGGCCACGCGGGCACGCATGGAAGAAGAGATACGCGGACTTCCACGCAGAGCCAAAGAGACTGTGACCTTGGAGACACGACATCTCTTGGCTATTGAATCTAGAGTGGGAGCCATATGATTTAGAAAAGCACATTAAAGCAGGACTTACAAGTTAACTAGTAAAGCAAAATTAATTTAAAAAGTGAGAATACTGTAAATACCTAATAATCAGTGCATAAAGAAAAAGTATTCTAAGAATTAAGAGTATTTTAGCAAATTTAGTTAGGCTTATTCATAAGTACTTATATTATATCATTAAGCACTTATGACTGCCTTTTTGAACATCCAAGTCAGGAGCCAGTCTAACTTTATGTGGGCGGGAGTAAGATTATGAGTGGCAAAACTATCAGCAAAAATATTTCTCCCATCGATTTTACACGGCGAGAAACAACGCTTGTTTTGGCTGCCTTATGTTTTTTCTCTATTTCCATTGGTCATACACAGACTGCTTGGGTCGACCAAAAATTCACCGACTACACGGCCGGCGCGACTCTCAACACCACATTGTCTCCCACTTTGATCACCAATGTTGGTTCGCCCACCCTCTACACGACCATCACGAATGACAGCGATAATAACATGGCTAGGTATCAGAAAACAACTAGTCAGACAACTGGTTCACAAGTGATGTTCGCCTTTTCACCGACGAACGAAATGACAGCGAGGGTTAGTGGATACGTCTCCTTCAAGATCAAGCAAAACATCAATCCAACGATTGCAACCAATTCCTCCCTCGATGTTGGAATCGGAGATAACGTCATCACCAATAACACATCCTCGAACGCCAAACGTTTGATTGGCATCTCTTTCTATCAGAGTACGAGCACTAATAATATCCAGATCAAATCTGGAGCAACGACAATTACCAATACTAGCTACACAAACTCCACTACCTACCCTAAGGTCCAGATTTGGTTCAACGATAGCGATAGCACCACGATGCCCTACACCGATCCCTCGGGTGCCTCTCAAAACTTGTCTACAAACAGCTTTGTGGTCTACCTCGGGACCACGCTCCTGACTCCATCGGCTTCCGGAACGGCATTGACCGGAGCCAGTGGTGCTAGCTTGAGCATAGGAAAAGTCGGATTCAGTACCGCATCTGGAGGTGCAATTGATTTTAATTTCGACGACGTTTATGCGGCTAATTCTGCTCCGGCGACGGCATCCATACCCATCACCAGCTTGACGACCGCCTCCGCAATGAATCAATATCCCTTCTCCTTTGCAGTGCTGGCGGATGGAGCGACTAGCTACAGCGCGTCGGGTTTGCCCAACGGACTTTCGATCAATCCCACGACTGGGGTGATCAGCGGAAGTCCCAACGTAAGCAACGTAACCGCCGTCTTTAATGCCACGATAAATGTCAGCGGCCCGGGGGGAATCACAGGGACCGGCCCGCTCGCCATTACGGTGAATGCTTACCCGGCTTCTGCTCCGGTTATCACCCCAAGTGCAAGTACAGCCAGCGGCAACGTGGGTGTAGCTTTCAGCTACCAGATCTCTGCTTCGAACACTCCACGTAGTTATGCTGCGGCAAATCTTCCTGCTGGCCTCAACTTGAACACAACTACAGGGTTGATTAGTGGATTCCCAAGTACAGTGGGAGACACGACTGTTACACTGACGGCAGAAAATCCTGCGGGAACAAGTTTCTCACAAGACCTGACCATCAGCATTGGCATTGCCCCACCCAATATCTTCACGGGTGCCAACAACAGCTTGAACACGTCGTCAAGTTGGAGCCTTGGCAGTACACCGACTGCGAGCGCGAATCCAGGTTCCTACACCGATCTAGTTTTTAGTAGCAGTGCAACAAGTTTAACAACTTCGTCGGGGAACGTATTTGGTAAATCGTGGAATGTGACGAACGGCAGTAGTTATTCCTTTAGCTCTGTTTCCACAGCTCCAACGACCTTCAAAATTGGGAATAACAATCCAGTCAGCTCACCTTTTTACAATTCGGTCGCGGGCTCAGACAATGTTTTGGTTTATCTAACAAATGGTTCCCGCGTGACCCTCACTGCAACGAATACATTGACTTCAGCCAATTCCTCAACGGTTGCACTTTATAACAGTGGATCCATGCAAATTGGCAGTGGATCCATTATCAGTATTTTGGCTCCACTCATAGAAACTGGAACGAGTGCAGTCGTTACCAAGATTGGCTCAGGAAAACTGCTCTTGGGTGGATCGAACTCCGTTTCCGGTGGTTTCATTTTGCAAGAGGGTGCTATCGAGGCGACTGTGCCCGATTCCATGGGCAAAGGTGCGGTCACTTTAAATGGTGGCGAGCTGAATGTGTCTGGCGAAAATGCTTGGGTGGGGTCAAAGGCGCTTACCATTTCTGGCGGAAGGGCGACTTTTAGTGCTTCCAACAACTATACCGGCGTAACAACGATGACGGGTGGAACACTTCAATTATCGAACGTGGCTGCGTTGGGTGGAAGTAACACGGCTGGAACCTTTACGCTTTCTGGTGGCACAATCGAAGCATTGGTTGACTACGATTTGGGTCACACTTGGACCACATCAACAACGGTTGGCTCCATCACCTTTGACAAATTGGACGGCAAGACAACTACGGTTAATGGACCTGTGACTTTGAATGCCACTTCTGGAGCAACTTTGAGCCTCTATAAATTGGCCAGTAATGCTAACCCGAGCAGCGTGGTAACGAAAACTGGCAATGGAACCCTAAAGCTCATGGGTGGGACTCCGAGCGGAGGTTGGATAGGGAATTGGCAAATCAACGCTGGGACACTTTATGTTAATACCACTTCCAGTGGTGCTTTGGGTTCGAACAATGCCGTGGTGATGAACGGCGGGAATCTCCTGTTTAGCAAAGGGGTCGGTTCGAGCGGAACCTATAGTGGGCATGGTCAAGATACCGCACTTTCGGTTCTGGCTGAGACAACGGTCACCCTTGACCCGAATGCGGCGACTCTCGCCAGCAATAATACGGTCAGTTTCACCAACTTGAGTGTCGGGACGCAGACCATTCACGTGGCGAAAGGTGTAAACACTAAATCGAGTGCCACGGATTCAAGTTACACTGATCCACAATTGAGCTTTAAAACAGCAACCCTCACCGGTCAGACGACTTTGGATGTAGCGGCGAATGTGGAAACAGTCATGCAGGCGGGATCGGGAACTGGGGGAGTCACCAAGATTGGGGCGGGCAAGTTGAGCCTTTCCAGTAACCCAAGTATTTATGCGGCGACGGCTACGACCGCTCTTAATGGGGATGCAGTTTCTGGCTTTACGATCACCTATGCCGGGAACCCTTCCTTTCCTTATCAGACTGCGCCAACGGTTACGATTTCCGCTCCGGCTTCTGGAACTCAGGCCACGGCCACGGCGACGATTGACAACGGCTTGGTCACAGGCTTGACCATTGTCAATCCTGGTAGTGGGTATACCGTCGCCCCCATCGTGACGATAGCGGGGCCTGGAGTTCCCAACAGCTACAGCGGTTCGACGACAGTAAATTCCGGGACGTTAGCTCTCAGTGGAAGCAGCGCCTCGTCAATTACCATCGGCTCAGCGGGAGTTCTCCAGACGGCTCTGGTTACCAGCAATTCAGCGACGACCACGGGGTCCTTGATCTTTAACAGCGGAGCCAAGGTTCGGCCTGTGGGGACGCCGACAGAAATCGTTTACACCCTGATCACCGCCGGAGATGGAATTACTGGAACGCCGGCCCTCGAGACATCCATCCAAGGTTATGTCTTGGCGGTGGAGGGGAATAGTTTGGTGTTAAGGCAACAGGTGGCGAAGTTAACTCCAACTATCATTGTGACCCCTAGTGTTGGGGGGTATGTCTACTCGGGGTCAATACAGGGCCCTGGTGTTAATGAAGTGAACAAGGGAGGTTCGACAGGTGGGGTTACCTTGAGTTATGCGGGAACAGGGAGCACCACTTATGGGCCTTCCGCCACTCCTCCGATTAACGCAGGAACTTATTCTTTGACGGCTACGGTGGCTTCAGATTCCTCCTACAATGAAGCCAGTTCAATACCCACTGCTTTCACGATTAGTAAGGCCACTCCGACGGTTTCGGTGCCTCCGAACGCCTCTGCGGTTACGGCAGGAGCTCTATTGAGTAGTTCAACCTTGAGCGGCGGTACGGTGACCGTGGTGGGAACGTTTGCTTGGACGACGCCAGGCACGGTAGTGAGCACGACTGCTTCCTATCCAGTGACCTTTACTCCGACTGATGGGGCTAACTACAACACGGCGTCCAGCACGGCGAGCGTGACAGCCAATCCTGCGGGTACGACCTACAGCGGATGGTTGAGTGGGGGAACCGCATCCGATGCGGCCTTCTTGGATTATGTGTTCGGTGCGGTGACTGCAGGAACGTTGGATTCAAGCTTGAAGCCAACCGTAGCGGTCATAGGTGGCAATCTGGTCCTGACGTACAATGTGCGGCAAGGAACGGTGGGATTGACTGTAATGGCACAAACCAGTGCTGACTTGGCAACAGGTGCAGCAGGCTGGGGCACGAGTGGAGTAACCGATGTTGCAGTGGGAACCCCGAGGACGGTTAACGGTGTGAGCGTCCAGCAGAGGACGGCCAGCGTATCTGCAAGCGGTGGAAAGAAGTTCCTCAGGATTCAAGCGGTACAGGCAGCACCGTAATTGGTTTTATAAAAATCCTCGGGTATAGACGGGGAGGGCTGAATGATCAGCGAGGCGGCGGAGGGGACTCGCCCCCCTACCTAAGTTTTAAAGTTGAGGGATCATCATGGATACGTTGGGATATGTGTCTCTGCCGGTGATGGGTTGATCGTTGAGAATTTTTTCCGATGGTAGGGCGACCAGTCCCTTGGTCGCCTAAGTGAGCGTTGAATCTTTGGATTTTGAGCGAGGCGGCGAGGGGACTCGCCGCCCTACCTAAGCTGGAAGGTTGAAGTATCAACATGGACGCGTAGGGATACGCGTCCCTACCGATGATGGGTTTCGCGTTGTGGATTCTGTTTCGGGGTGGTGCGGGTGGGGTGAAGATGATAAAAAATTGTATGATTTTACGTACTGTTTTTTGTTGCTTGGCGTTGCTGGGTCAGGCTTGGGCTGGGTCTCCTGCAACTGTGCGTGTCGATGTCGAAAAACCGATTCGGACGATTCCGGAGGATTTTTGTGGACTGAGCTATGAGACGAAGATGGTGCTGCCCAATACCAACACGGGAAAGCACTACTTCCGCGGGGATAATCTGCCTCTGATCACAGCGTTCAAAACTCTGGGGATCAAACATCTGCGGGTAGGAGGGAACACGGCGGAGCGTGCGACGGTTAATATTCCCAATGAGAAGGATATTGATGCGCTCTTTGCCTTTGCGAAAGAGGCGGGGGTGAAAGTGATTTACAGCGTGCGGTTGCAGAAGAACACGCCCGAGGCGGCGGCTCAGGTGGCCAAGTATGTGAACGAGAAGTACGGGGAATGGCTCTCCTGTTTCATTCTCGGAAATGAGCCCAACAAGGACATGAAGTATGGAGAGTTTTTGGCGGATTGGAAAAAGTTCCGAGAGGTGATCGTTCGGCCCGAGTATGTTCCGTCGGCCAAGTTTTGCGCCCCCACGGCGACCGATCGGAATCCGGACTGGTCGAGGGACATGGCGGGGGAGCCTGGGATGAAGGAGATGTTGGCGATGATCGGTCAGCACTACTATCCGGGTGGGGATGGTCCGAATGTGAAGGATATTGTGAAGGCGAGGGATGATATGCTTTCTCCTGCTTGGCATCCGAAGTATCAGGCGTTTTACGATCTTTTCGTGCCGGCGGTGCTGAAGAACGGGTTAAAATTCAGAATGAACGAGGGGAGCAGTTTTTCAAAGGGCGGGGCGTTGGGGGCGAGCGATACGTATTCCGCCTCGCTATGGATTTTGGACTATCTGTACTGGTGGGCTCATCACAGTGCTAGCGGGTTGAACTTTCACACAGGAGAGAAGGTGATTCCTGGGACAGTGGGGCCGGACAAGCCGAACGTGTACACGTCGCTGACCAGTTCGGCGAACGGGTACACGATTTTACCTCCTGGGTACGGGATCAAGATGTTTGAGTTGGGTGGGCACGGGGATCTGTTGCCTGTGGCGGTGGAGAAGAATAAGGAAAAGGTGAATCTAGTGGCCTACGGAGTGATAGCTCAGGGGAAGGTGCTCTATGTGACTTTGATCAATCGGGAGTACGGGTCGAAGGGGAGGGCGGCGGAGGTGGAGCTTGAGGTAGGGAAGTTGGTGGAGAAGGCGGAGACGATAACGATGAGTCAGAGAGATGGGGATATTGCGCAGGTGGGCGGGGTGACGGTGGGGGGAGAGGAGATTGGGGAGAATGGGAAGTGGGGTGGCAACTGGCAGCCTTGGTCCCAAGCGATCGATGGGAAGAATAAGGAGAAGCTGAAAATTGAGGTTCTGCCTGCCACGGCTGTTTTGATTCGACTCAGTTTGTGAGCTGAGCGGATTTAGAGTTGAAGTTGGGACTTCGGAAGGTCTTCGCACTCTCAACTTAATGGCCATTCCTGAGCCTTCCACGGGTTCAATGCTGGGATTGGGATTAGCTGGGCTCGTTGCTTCCCGTCTTTTACGCCGCAAGACCATTTAACCTTCGCCAAGGCGGCGGGGTTCGAGTTTGTGGAATAGCCCGCAAATGTTTACATTCATTTTGTGATCCGAAGTTTTGCCCTAAATCTTCTACTCTCTTTTCTTCTGATAGGTTTCGGATGGGCTGAGACAAATGTTCCTAGCCCTGTTCTCTCTCAAGATACGAATGAGGTAACTCCATTAACCTTGCCTGGTGCAGAATCCTCTGTTTTTAAAAAGGTAGGGGATGTGGAGTTACGGCTTCATGTAGTAAAACCAAAGGATTGGAAAGCCAGCGACAAGAGAGCCTGTTGGGTCACTTTTTTTGGGGGAGGATGGAGCAGTGGCACCCCTGCCAAGAGCATTACCTATGCAAAATGGGCTGCAAAATATGGACTGGTGGGAGTGGCTTCTGACTACCGAACCCGCAAACGCTTTGATGCAAAACCTGAGGATTGTGTGGCTGATGGGCGTGCGGCGGTGCGTTGGGTTCAGGATCATGCGGCAGAGTTAGGGATCGATTCGGCAAAGATTGTGGTACAGGGCTCTTCAGCGGGAGGCCATGTGGCAGCTTGGACAGCGATTCCGGATCCTGTGACTCCCGAGACAGCCTCCGATCCCGTGCCGAGCCCTGTTCCGATGGGGCTGATTCTTCTCTGGCCAGTAACAGATACGGGAACGAACGGATATGGAGGGCCAAAGCGTTTCGGGAATGATGAGGCTCGGGCGAACAACCTTTCAGTGACAGGTCGGATGCCTGCGAAGATGCCGCCCACCCTGGTGTTTCATGGAACGGCGGATAAGACGGTGAAGTTTGAAAACTCGCAGGCTTTTACGGATAAAATGAAAGCCAATGGGAATTCGTGTGAGTTGATTGTGTTTCCCGATGCCCCGCACTCCCCCCAGTCGACCAAAGAGGGGGAGAAGGGAAAGATCGTAAAAGCAAAGATTGAGGAGGTGAGCGTGAAGTTCTTGGAAAAACTTGGATTGGTAAGTCCAGAGCAAGCATCGGCAGGTGCGAAGGCGTCGGACAAGGAAGACGGGGAGTAGTTTTTGTTCGGATTCGCCTGGCTTGTTGTTTTGTGGGGCCTCTGCCTAAACCTTCAGGCGGCAGAAAAACTTCTTCTGATGCAGGAAGCTCGGTTGGAGCAGTTAAAATCCGCCTATTCGAGAAAGGAGGATCCCAGCCTTCCGCCCGAAGCGAAGGCGATGGCGATAAAGATTGTGAAGGAGGCTGACAAGAGAGTGGGAAAGCCCGTGATCAATATCACGGAGAACGAAAACCTTCAGGCCAGCAAGGATCCGCACGACTATTTCAGCATTGGACGGTATTTCTGGCCGGATCCTAGCAAGCCGGATGGGTTGCCTTGGATCAATCGGGATGGGGAGACCAATCCAGATGCGGTGAAAGCATCGGATGAGAAGAAGTTGGGGGAGATGATCCATGCAGTTGAGTATCTCGCCATGGCTTACTATCTAACAGGGGATGAGAAGTATGGGGCCGAGGTAGCTCGATATTTGAGGGGGTTCTTTTTGGATGCGGAGACCAAGATGAATCCTCATTTGGATTACGGGCAGAGTGTACCTGGGAAAGCAACAGGACGGGGATGGGGACTGATCGATACGAGGGGGTTTATGATTCTGCCCGATGTGCTGAAGTTGCTGGAAAAGTGCCCTGCGTGGACAGCGAAAGACCGAGAGGGAATGAAGGCTTGGTGGACGGCTTATGGGAATTGGATGCAGACGAGCAAGATCGGGTTACAGGAAAAAAAGGCACCCAATAATCATGGTGCAGCCTACGACGTACAACTGAGTGCAGTCCTGGTGATGGCTGAGAAAGAGGAGGACGCAAAGAAAGTCTTGGGAGAGTCACTGCCTGCCCGGTTGGACGCTCATATCACCTCAGAGGGAAAACAGCCGAGAGAGTTGGCTCGGACGAAAAGCTGGTCGTACAGCTGCTTTAATCTGAAGAACATCTGCAAAGGGGCGGTGATGGCCAGGTCGTTGGGCATTGATCTATGGAGTCATGAAGGAGAAGGGGGCAGGGGGAGTTTGAGAAAGGCGATGCTTTATCTTGCTCCTTTTTTAAAAAATCCAGAAAGTTGGCCGGAGAAGCAGATCACAAAGTTTGAGCCTAAGGAGGCCCGTGTTTGGTTGAATGACGGGGCGGTTGTTTATGACGATGCAGAAATCCGAACCGCCCAGAAAGAGTTTGCCCCGATGGAGAAAGCCGACGTGGAGGATTGGATTTCGACCCCAGTTCAGAAATGAGGTGTCCCGCATGTCTTTTTGGCGGTATTCTAAGTTTATGATGAAATGTTTTATCCCCCGCCTCGCATGGGTTTGTCTTTGTCTTGGGACGGCTTCCATCGGACGGTGTGAGGGGAAAGAGTCTGCCCATTGGAAAAGTTTTCAGTCGGCTACCGATCGTTCGCCTGCGGAGATCCTGACCGACTACTCCTATGCAGGATATGAGCATGGGGAGAAGGCGATCCCCGATGTGCAGGTGCCTGTCTTCAAGGTAACGGATTACGGGGCGATAGCGGATGATGCGATTTCGGACGAGGACGCGATTCGCAAAGCTGTGGCGGCGGCTGAAAATGCGGGCGGAGGGGTAGTGCTATTTCCGGCGGGGAAATTTCTGATTTGGGCGGATCGAAACAAAGCGGATGTGATTCGGATATCGAAATCGGGTGTAGTGATCCGTGGGGCCGGATGTGGAAAGGGTGGGACGGTGATCCGGGCGGTTCATTCAGGTTACCGAACGGGGCCTTATCCCGTGCCCAAGGGAACGAAAGACGCGTACGGAAAAGATGACTGGTCCAGGATCTCCTACTTTTTCATGTTTGAAGGGACTGAGGGTGGAAAGAAGGAATCCGGAAAATCCGCTGCGGTTACAGGAGCTGTGAAGCGCGGAAGTTTTACAGTTCCGGTGAAGTCGACCGAAGGTTTTAAAGCAGGGGATTGGGTTGTGCTGAAGGCTGGTACACCGAAGTTGGATGCGGAGTTGATGTGTGGATTGCAGCCTGATCCCACTTGGACTCGGATCATCAAGGATGGGGCAAGCATCAGCGAAATGCATCAGGTGAAGGAGATTCAGGGAGAAAGTTTGATTCTGAAAGAGCCTGTGCTGGTGAATTTGGGTGCGGATTTCGAAGCAAAGGTGTCGCCTGTGAATTTGATCGAACAGGTGGGGGTGGAGGATATGGCGTTGCAGGGAGGATGGAGGGGAGCTTTTGTGCATCATCGGTCCGCTTTGGACGATGAGGGGTGGGACGGGATCCAGTTCAAGGGAGTGGCGAATGGTTGGGTCCGGAGATGTTCTTTTCTGAATGTGAACACCGGGGTGTATCTGAGGGATTCGGTTGTCTGCTCCATTCTAAATAACCGATTTGCCGGAAATAAGGGTCACTATGATGTGGCGATTCGATCGAACTGCACCTTCAACCTGACTGGTTTGACGGAGGAGACCACGGCGCCCCAGCACGGGGCATCAACAGGAAACCGTTCGGCCGGAACGGTTGTTTGGCGCTGGCTGATGAGCAAAGCCTCAACGGTCGATTCCCACGGGAACGGTCCGTATGCGACGCTGATTGATCGAGTGGACGGGGGAACGATGACGCGCAGTGGTGGGCCTGCCCCATCTTTTCCAAATCATCTTCGGTGGATGGTGTTCTGGAACTTTTTCTATGACAGCGAAGATGAGCAACCGATCAACTTTTGGAACTATGAGAAGGGTAAGGAGGCTAAATTTGTGAAGCCCCTGTTTGTGGGGCTGCACGGCAAGCCGGTGACCTTAAAGGAGGACTCCGTGGACGCGAATGAGTGTCCCGGTGCTCCGGTGACTCCGGAGTCATTGTATGAAGCTCAGTTGGAGCTCAGGTTGGGCAAACTGCCGGATTGGGTGGGATTAGCGCGGAAAGAGTGGGAGGGCATTCGGGCTCTTAAACTGCCACCTTATGCGGTAGCGGACATCGAGAAGCAGGATTTACATGAAGAGGAGTTTCCCTTGGCGGAGATGTTGAAGGATTGGCAGGCGCAGATGGCCAATCAGGAGTTGGGTTGGGCAGTGCCGGTCGAGCTTCCGGCGTCTGTTCCCGAGGTGAAATGGAAGAGGGACTATGTTCTGTTGCGGACGGTTTTGCAGGCGATGGCAACGTATGCGAATCCAGTCGGTAAGAAGGATGCACCTGTGCCGGCCATGAAAGTGAATGTGGAGGTTAAGCCGGGTGAAGTTGTCTTTCAGATGCCGGTGCAGTCGGATGCAAAGGCGCAGAAAAAGAACCAGGACGCTTTGCGGGTGGCCAAGGAGCTTGCGCCATTCTGCCAAGGGGTGCTGGTGGCGGATCCGACGAGTTTGAAGTTAAGCCTGAAGAGGTGAGGGGTTTTGGATTTGGTAGGGACGGCTATCCTTAGCCGTCCATGTGCTGGGTTGGATGAGCGAGGTTCAATCCGAAACATGGACACGTAGGGGTACGCGTCCCTACCAGTGCTTCAATCAAGTTAGAGTATTAGACTGAGGGCAGAATGGGATGTCGGACTGTCCACGATTCGCCCTTTTGATTTTTAAGGGACCAGTTGCCGGCTTTGGTTTCGCTTAATTCCCAGCGGCCCAGCGGGGTGGAGGCTGGGGCAACGGCGTGGAGTGCGGCCAGCCAACCCTCCCCGGAGAGTGAATCTGTCTCCAGAAAGAGGGTGACGCTGTTGCTGGCGTAGATGTGGGTGCGCGGCTCTTTTTCTGAGATGGTCCTACGAGACCCGGCCTTGGCAAAACCTCGCAGGGATTGGAGGACTACATGATGAGTGGAGTTTTTCCAAGACAGGGTGGAGAAAGAAGATTTTTCCTTCAAATCCTCTGTATCCTTTGCGGAAAGACTCTGCCCCCCAAGCAGGAGCCGGCAGGGTTGTTTGACCTTGTAGCGATGGAGGTGGAGTTGCCACGGACCGTTCCACCAGAGATGGGTTTCGATCTCCACGGAGTCTCCGAGTGGGTAGGAGCAGGCGAGGTGATCTTTTTCGACGGCAAGAGAGCGGGTCTGCTGGCGGCCGTGTAGGGATCCGTCGTCCATCTGGGCAGTTAGGGAGGAGTCGATGGGGTAGGGGCCGTCGGGAAGCTGGACGTCGAAGCCGACGCCAGAGCGGTAGGAGAGTTTGCCCCATTTGTATGGGCCGAAGACAGTGTTGGAGGCGGAGATGGCGGTGCCGGCGTTGAGGAGTTCGATTTCTCCCTTGATCGAGCGAACCACCAGTTCGGCTTTAGGAAGTGGTTTTGAAAAGTCGGAGCTCTCAGAAGGAAGGGGCTCTTCCGGTTCCTGCCAGAAGGGGGAGGAGGGGGGCAGAAGGAGGGCGGAGAGGCCTTTGGCGGCCCAGTAGGGGGATCCTCCGCAGGAGTAGCGTTCCGTAAGAGGAATGAATTCATCGATCCAGCCCAAGCTGAGAAGACCTTGAGACTGTTGGATGGGATGGCTCCAGAAGAAGTGGAGATTTTTTGAGGAGATCCGGCGGGATTGGCCATGGAGAAGTGGAGAGCATTCACACAGTTCGGCGAGGGCGAAGGGTGCGACTGCGTTGAAGCGGTAGGTGAGGGAGCGGCCGAAAGGAACGTTTTCACCAGAAGCGGCAAAGAAGTGGGCGTAGTCGGGTAGAAATTCGCGGGTGAAGTTTTGCCAGCGTTTGGTCCGGGTAGGATCATTTTTGCCGAAGAGGCGACCCCACCAGAGACCGTAGTAGTGGAAGGCGTAGGCGTTGTAGTAGTCGACCGTTTGGTTGGATCCGTCGCGAAACCAGCCGTTGCCGATCGCCATCGTTTCGAGTGTGTCGAGCCACTGGCTGATCTGAGGGGCGTCGGTTTTTTGACCAAAGCCCTCCTTCTCCAAGAAGGAGAGAGTGAGGACGCCGAAGAAGAGGTGATTGTTGGGATGAAGTTTGGTTCCGCGAATTGAGGCAAACCACTGGGCGACCTGCTCTTTTTCTTTCTTGGAGAGTGGATTCCAAAGGAATTCATGGGCGATTTCGAGAGCCAACACGAGGGCGGCCATTTCGACCGTATGTTGGTGATTGTCCTGGGTTGGGCCCCAGTATTCCGAGGAGGAGGGGTCGGTTCCGAGGAGCAGGCCTTGGCGAAACCAATCGGCAACTGTTTTACGCGAGAGGGATTCGGGTGCAGTGGCGGGAAAGGTTGTGGGGGTAGTTTGGAGCCAGTGGGCGGCCCAGAGGCAGGGGCGGGAGAAGGATTCGAGGCGATCAGCCTGGGCGCCGTGACTGCTGGGTTTTCCTAGGATGGGCAGGTCGGCCTTGCCCGGTTTCATTAGTTTGGAGAGAGGGCGAAGGCCTTCCTCGGCCACGCGGAGCCAGTCGAAATATCCCCAGGAAGGATCCGGAGATGTTTCGGTTTTTTTTACCACCACTTCTCCTTTTGGCAGGCGGAGATGGCGTCCTGAATCGGGGTGAGATAGGGATGCCACATTTTTTCCCATTCAAGCGAGACGGCTCCGCTGAAATTGTCCTTTTGGAGGAGGTCGAGAACTTGGCGGGTGGGCATTTCGCCGGTTCCGGGCAGGACATAGGTGTAGGGGTGCCGAGCGGAAGGTTTGAGGATGCTGTCCTTGATGTGGACGTGGCGGGTGTGGGGCTTGAGATGTTTCCAACTATCGGCGGGGGTTTCGCCGGCAAGGCGCCAGGTGTGGTGGGAGTCCCAGATGATGGGATGGGTGCGACCGAGGAGTTCGAAAAGTTTGAGGAGAGGAGGTGTGGCGGAAAAGGCGTCGTGGGTTTCGATGAGAATTTCTACCTGCCACTTATTTTTCTTTTTCTGCTCCTGCCACCAGTTCAGGACTTCAATGGCTTGGCGGTAGTTTTCGTCCGTGAGGGGGGTGCCCCAAGTGCCGCCACCGAAGATGCGAAGGTAAGGAGTGCCGATCTGCTCGGCCAGTTGGGCAAAGGAGAGGAGGGTGGCGCGGCCGGCTTCGGTGTCGCCGACGAGTTTGAAGGAGGTACCGAGAACGCGGGCGGGGTGGTGAGCAAGGGAGCTGCGGACGGCGGCGAGTCCGCCGGGTTGTTCCGGAAGATAGGCGGGGAGGTCGATCCGGTTTTCGAGAGAGCGAAGTTCGAGGCAGTCGATCGAGAACTGGTCGGCGAGGGAGAGGACTTGGGGAAGGGTGAGTTCCGTGCACCCCATCGTTGAGAAGCAGGTCAGGAAGGAGCGGGAGGGATTACGTGGCGCGGTCATAGACATCGAGGGTGATCACGGATTCGAGGGGTTTTCCCTGGAGGAAGCGTTGAAGATTCTCGATGGCGAAGGAGGCGGTGTCCTGGCGCCGGTCTTTGGTAGGGCCAGCGATGTGGGGGAGGAGGGCGACATTGGGCAGGCCACGAAGGGGGGAGTCTTTGGGGAGGGGTTCGGTTTCGTAAACATCGAGGCCGATCTGGAGGTCGGCGGCGCGATCGCGGGCGACACGGATCAGGGCAGCTTCGTCGACGACGGCACCCCGACCGATGTTGATGAAGGTGCCTCCGGGGCGGATTGAGCGGAGGAGTTTTTCAGTCACGATGTGGTGATTCTTTTCTGTGTAGGGGGCGAGTTCAACGACGATGTCGTGTTGGGAAAAGAGGTGTTCGAGGGAGGTGGAGCGGGTGACGCCGTATTTCTGGAAGACGGCGTCCGGGACACTGGGGGAAAAGGCCGAGATCGAGACATCGAAAGGGCGGAGGAGGGGGATCATTTCTTGGGCGATGGCTCCGAAACCATGGAGGCCGATGCTGCGGCAGAAGAGGCTTTGGGTGACGGTTTTCATGCCGTCCTTCCACCCTCCGTCCCGGTGCATGGCGACGTTCCAGTAGGCGGAACGGCGCATAGCGGTGAGGATGAGCAGGAGGCCGCATTCGGAGATGGTCCGGCTGATGGCGTTTCCCCAGTTGGTGACGAGAAGGCCATTTTCGATGAGTTTGCGGGGAACCAGTTTTTTCACGCTACCGGCTAGGTAGGCCACATAGCGGAGTTGGCCGGGTTTGCCGACGGGAAGGTCGTCGGGAAGCGGAGGGCAACCCCACGCACAGAGGAGGGCTTCGGGTTGATGTTTTTCGAGAACCGACTTCCAAGATGCTGGATCGGCAAGGGGGACTGAGACGGGGACCTGGCGGAGCGGGAGGGAGTCCAACTTGGTTTGGACAGAGGAAGGGAGGAAGTCTTTACCCTCTTCCGAGGTCAGGGGAATTAGAAGAACGGGCGAAGACATCGAGGAATCCTACAAATTCTATTTTAAAAATCACGATAAACCCGCGTGTGCGAACGTCTCATCCAAAGTAAATATTTTGAGTCGCTAAAGGAAAAAGAGTTAACCCGTTAACAAATCTTTCCTTCCCAATCGCATCGTGGGAGACTTTGGTATGCATAAAATCATAACAAAATTATTCCTCGGGATGGTTCTTTTGGGTGAATTTGGATTTTCAGCCACGAATAAACCGAACGTTCTTTTTATTGCGGTGGATGATTTGAAACCGGTGTTGGGTTGTTATGGGGACAAGGTCGCTAAGACACCGAACATCGACAAGTTGGCTGCCCGCGGGATGCTGTTTGAAAAAGCGTATGTGAATCAGGCGGTGTGTGCGCCCTCACGCAACTCTTTGATGCTGGGCATCCGTCCTCAGACCATGGGGTTATACGATCTGAAGACCTACTTCCGCGATATCCCCGTTTATTCGAACGCGGTCAGCATGGGGCAGACCTTTATGAAAAATGGGTATGAAGCCCTATCTTTAGGCAAAATCTATCACGCGAGTTTGAACGATAAGGCTTCTTGGTCGGTGCCGAATTGGGAGGCGAAGGGAGAGACGTACGCCATTGAGGAAAACCGGGCTCCGATGGGAGATAAAAAAGGAACCACGACCGAGGCCGGGGAAGTTGAAGATAATTATTATGCCGACGGAAAGATTGCTGATGAAGCCGTGGTGCGCCTGAAGCAGTTCAAGGCCAAGCCTGAACAACCGTTCCTCTTGATGGTCGGCTTTCATAAGCCTCATCTTCCGTTTGTCTCCCCGAAGAAGTATTGGGATCAATTTAAGCCCGAGCAGTTTTCTTTGCCGGAGTTTCGTACGGCTCCTGAGGGATCGCCCGCCTATGCTCTCGGAGAATCAGGAGAGATCCTGCAGTATCAGAAGTTGCCGGTGGATCAATTGCCGTTCCCGGATGATTTCGCCCGCCACCTGATTCATGGATATTACGCTGCGACGAGTTACACCGATGCACAGATTGGAAAAGTGGTCGCGGCACTGGACGAATTGGGAATGGCAGAGAATACCTTCATTGTTCTTTGGGGGGATCACGGTTGGCATTTGGGGGATCATGGGAAGTGGTGCAAGCACACGAACTACGAGCAGGCGACGCGGATTCCGATTTTGATCAGCGGTCCTGGGATCAAGCCGGGTCAACGTACCACGGCCCTGATCGAAACGGTCGATCTCTATCCCACTCTGTTGGAGTTGACCGGGCAGTCAGTGCCGGAGACTGGAATTGCTGGAATGGGTTTGGATGGAAAAAGCCTGGTCCCGATCCTGAAGGATCCGAGTCAGAAGGTGAACGAGTATGTGTTTCATGCGTATCCCCGTTCAGAAAAATCGGACGATACCAAGAGGAAGTTGATCGGACGGGCTGTCAGAAACGACCGCTACCGTTTGGTTGAGTGGAAAGAACCTAACGATCCGGCAGAGAAAGCGGCGATCGAGTTGTATGATTACCAGACCGATCCGTTGGAGAAAAAGAATCTCGCTCAAGAGAATCCTGAGTTAGTTGCCCAGCTTCGGGCTGTTTTGGCCAAGCTTCCCGAGGCCAAGCCCCAGATGAGTGATGAAGGCGCCCCTGAATCAGGGTACGAAAAGAAGGAAAAGAAGAAAAAGAAGAAGGATAAAGTAGGAGACGGCGAGTAAAACAAAGAGGTTCATCCATGAAAAAATGTTTATCTGTCTTATTGGTCTTAGGTTTGGGATGTCTTGCACGGGCTGAGGAAACTACTGCTCCCAAAACGGCAGGGGCGAATAAGCCCAACATCATTTTCATTCTATCGGATGATCTTGGGTTCGATATTCTTAGCTGTTTCGGTTCGGATCAGTACAAGACGCCTAACCTGGATGCCTTAGCTGCAGGGGGAATGAAGTTTACCCACACGTATGCTGCGCCACTTTGCGGTCCCTCGCGGGCACTGATTATGACGGGGCGGTATGCGTTCCGCACCGGGGCGGTGAATCAGGACAAAACTGGTGGTTTTACCCCTCAGCAAGAGACTATGATGCCGAAAATCCTTAAAGAATCGGGCTATGTATCTGCATCCATTGGTAAGTGGGGGCAGTTACCCTTGATGCCTTCCGACTTCGGATTCGACGAGTATCTTACGTTCAAAGGAAGCGGAATTTATTGGAATACTCAGCCCAAGGGAAAGGAGTACACCCTAAACGGAAAACAGGTGGAACTGAAGGACAAGGAGTATGTGCCTGACTTGATGCACAAGCTGATCGTTGATTTTATTACCCGCAACCAAGACAAGCCGTTTTATCTCTACTATTCGATGTCTCATATCCATACGGACATTCTTCCGACCCCCGATAGCAAAGAGGGGGCCACTGATAAGGAGCTGTATGCAGATAACATTGTTTACCACGACAAGTTGGTCGGACAGCTAATCGCCGAGTTGGAAAAGCTGAAATTACGGGAGAAGACGCTGATTGTGTATGTTGGCGACAATGGAACGGCGAAAGGTGGGGCGGCCATTTCGACGGTAGGCGGAAAAAAGATTAATGGATCGAAGGGGTCGATGCTCGAAGGTGGAAGTCTGGTTCCGATGGTTGTGAATTGGCCTGGCACTACTCCGGCCGGTCAAGTGTGTGCGGATATGATCGATTTTTCTGATTACGTACCCACGTTTGCGGCAGTTGCAGGAGCCAAGCTGCCTGAAAATGTGATTATCGACGGGCACAGTTTCCTGCCCCAGATCAAAGGAGAGAAGGGGACCCCACGGGAGTGGGCCTACGTGCAGTTGGCTCGGATGTGGTATGTGCGCGACATGAACTGGAAATTGAATGAAAAAGGGGAGTTGTACGATATGAGCGGCGCTCCATTTGAGGAGAAGCTTGTTCCCGCGGATAGCACGGATCCGGTAGCTGTGGCGGAACGAGCGAAACTCCAAGCAGCCTTGGACAAATTGAATCCTGCCGGCGGGATTCTGGACGACGGGGATGGCACCGGACGTCACGGTGGCAAGAGTGAGAAAAAGAAGGATAAAAAGGCTAAGAAGGACAAAGACGAGACAAGCGAACCTTCCTCGGAATGATTTGATGGTTTGATCCTTGTCATGAAACCGAGCCGGATTTTTTGGGTTTTGTTTTTCGCTCTCCTGTCTTCCTTCTCGCTGAGGGCGGAGGAGATTCTCTTCCAAGATGATTTTTCCGGAGATCTTTCGCGTTGGGTAGTGGAGCAGACGCCTAGCGGAAAAACCCAAGTGATCGAGGGAGAGATGGATATCGACGATGCCCCCGGGACGCACGACAAAGGGGGATGCACGGTTTGGTTTAAAGAGAAGATCTCGGGTCCCGTGCGCATCACCTACGATGCGACCATGGTTCAAAAAGGGGGTCCGAACGACAGGATCAGCGACTTGAACTGCTTCTGGATGGCGAGCGATCCCAAGAATCCGGAAGATCTTTTTGTCGGTTCGAAGGAGCGGAGTGGAAACTTTAAAAAGTATGATCCGTTGAAGACCTACTATGTCGGATATGGGGCCAATGAGAATGCCACCACCCGATTTCGTCGATATCCTCGCCCTAGGGACGACAAGGCCCTGAAGCCGGAATACGACCTCAGCGATGCCAAATACATGAATGTTCCGAACAAAACCCTGAAGATCGAGTTGGTGGCAGATGGGAAGAAAATCCAGTTCCTCCGTGACGGTGAACTCATCTTCACCTTTGACGATCCTGAGCCTTATCAGGAAGGTTGGTTCGGGTTCCGAACCACCCGGAGCCACATCCGCTTCGACAACTTCAAGGTAACCCGAATCCCAACCAACGGAGACAAAAAATGAAAAAAATTATGCTCAGCATCCTTCTTGTTAGTCTTTCAAGCCTGTTGGCCAGGGAGATTCCTGTGCCGAATGTCGCCGCATTGGCTGGGGCTTTGGGCTCGGCGGGTCCAGGGGATGTGATCGTGTTAGCGAAAGGGAATTGGGCGGATGCGGAGATCAATGTCGGGCGTGGGGGTTCGGAACAGAGCCCCCTCACGATCCGTGCGGAAAGCCCTGGAGAGACGATTCTAACAGGCGGTTCTTTGCTGGAAATTAACGCACCCTATGTGGTGGTCGATGGGTTGTATTTCTCCAAGGGCAGCATTGCCTCGGAAAAGTTTTCCGTAATTCACTTTAAGTCGCATCACGGAACGGTCCTGAACAGTGCGGTGGTGGATTACAATCCGCCCGCGTTTGAGGATGAATATTACTGGGCGTACTTCAGCGGGGATAACAACGTTTTGGAGAAATGTTACTTTAAGGGAAAGAACAACATGCATCCCCTCCTTGGGAACGCGATCGACGGGAGTCGCACCAACACCGTTCGGGGATGTTACTTTAAAAACATCCCTCTCGAAGACGGGAACGGGCGCGAAATTCTCCGAATGTGGGGACCGGGAAAGTTTGACCCTAAGGATAAGGATGGGGCTTTCTGTCTTGTGGAAGGGAATCTGTTTGATGGCGCAGACGGGGAAGGGACGGAAATTATTTCTCTGAAGTCGAATTACAATCGAGTCCTGAGCAATACGATCGTGGGAAGTCGCGGGTGTCTGAATATCCGGCAAGGCTCCCATAATGTGGTTCAGGGAAATATTATTCTCGGGAAGGGTGTGGAGGGGGCTCAGGGGTTGCGAATGTCAGGTTTCGACAACAAGGTGGAGGGCAACTACGTCTCGGGTTGTGATTGGGGAATTCGAATTCAGACGGGGGAGTACATTGAGTCGGCCCTAACGTCGGGATACCAAGCGAACATGAAGGAAAAAAAGAGCAAAAAAGGGGAGGGGAGTGAGGTGAATGTGGCGAAGTATCCCCCAGTCCAAGATCTGGTCTTGGCACGCAACGTTTCCGTTAACAATACAGGGGCGGATTTAGAGGTCGGGTTTTCCTATAAGAAACATTGGCCTGAGAATCAGTTGGTTCTTTTGCCCGAGAATTGCCAGATCAAAGATAATCGGTTCATCCGGTCATCTGGTGGTGAATCCGTGATTGGCTCGCTGCCAGACACGCAACCTCCTTTGGATAAGATCAAACTTTCACCCAATCATTATGAGAACAATCTCCTTTTGGGCGGGACCTGCGCCTATGCACCTGCCGAATCAGGATGCAAAGTGGAGTCGATTCCTGCGGGCTGGTCAGTGGAGCAGGAGTTGGCGAATTGGAAGGTTTTGAAGCCGGAGGATGTGGGGCCTGAGTGGGTCATTGCATTGCGCAAGGCCGGTCAGTTTGCGATTGAGGACGATAAGTCGTGTTACAGAGCTGAACCTGCCAAGGGGGAGAAAAAGAAGAAGAAAAAGAAGAAAGAGTGATTTAGGATTTCGGGGGGGTGTGGAAAGCGTTAAGACGAGCTAGGATTCGTGGGTGAAGAGTGCGAATGCATTGGCTGGGGAGGTAAGCCCCTATTTGTTGCAGCATGCCCATAATCCAGTGGATTGGATGCCGTGGGGGGATTCGGTGTGGAGGAAGGCGAAGGAGGAAAAAAAGCCGGTTTTTCTAAGTATCGGGTATTCGACGTGTCACTGGTGTCATGTGATGGAGCGGGAATCGTTTGAGAGTGAGGATGTGGCCAAGGTGCTGAATCGGGATTTTATTTCAGTCAAAGTGGATCGGGAGGAGCGACCGGATGTGGATCGAGTCTACATGACGGCCGTTCAGTCCATGACGGGTCAGGGGGGGTGGCCTCTTTCCGTTTGGGTAACCCCCGATGGAAAGCCGTTTTATGGGGGGACCTATTTTCCGCCAGTTGGAGGGCATGGGAGGCCCGGGTTTGTGGATGTGTTGGATCAGATTACAGCGGCGTGGAGGGACAGAGGGGAGGAGGTGCAGGGGTGGGCGGAGGAGTTATCTCAACGGGTTCGAACTTTAGGGCAGGGAACGGGGGGGAGTGGGGTCTCTGATGGGGAGAAAATTCTTAAGGCAGGAACAGATGAGATGGTAATGGAGTATGACCGAAAGCACGGGGGATTTGGTGGGGCGCCCAAGTTTCCAAGGCCAAGCCAGCCTCTTTTCTTATTGAGAAGGTCTTATGCAGAAAAGAGTGAGCAGCTTTTGGATATAGTGAGGCATACAGGCCGAGCGATGCGGATGGGTGGGATCTACGATCAGATTGGGGGAGGCTTTCATCGATACGCGGTGGACGGGGAGTGGGCGGTACCTCATTTCGAAAAGATGCTCTACGATAATGCCCAGTTAATGGGGCTGTATGCGGAGCTGGGGGTGGCGTTAGGGGAGCAGTGGCCTAGGGACGTGGTGAGAGGGATCACTGAGTATATGGAGAGAGACTTGAGGGTGGAAGGGGGAGGGTTGGCATCGGCCGAAGATGCAGACAGTGAGGGGGCAGAGGGGAAGTTCTACGTGTGGACACGGAGTGAAATACGGGAGCTTGCAAAAGAGCGGGAACTTAAGTTGGCCGAGGAAATTTGGGGAGTCACCGAGGCGGGTAACTTTATGGATCCGCATCATCCAGTCAAAGGGTGGAATGTTTTAGCGCTCCAAAGAGTTCCGGCGGCAGATGAGAATGAGATTATGGATGGTTTGAGAGATAAAATGAGGAGGAGAAGGGAGGGTAGGATTCGTCCAGGAAAAGATGATAAGGTGCTGACCTCTTGGAATGCGTTAGCAATTTCAGGATATGCGAAGGCGGCGCGATGGGGTGGAGGATCCCATTATGCGAAAAAGGCGGAGGAAATATGGGGTTTCTTGGAAGAGAATCTTTTGCGTAAGGACGGAACGCCAACGCACCGTTGGCGAAACGGTAAAAAAGATGATACTCATCTGCTGGAGGATTATGCGGGGGTTTTGCAGGCGATGATTGATCTCCATCAGGTCACCTTAAAAGTAGAGTATCTCAGGCGGGCAGTGGATTTAGCAAAAAAGATGTTGGAAACGTTTGAAGATAGGGAAAGGGGTGGATTATGGGCGAGCGTGGATGAAAGTCTCATTGCCCGAATGAAAGACGATTACGATGGAGCAGAACCGAGCGGAAATGCCGTTGCGGCACTTGCCTTGGCTGAGTTGGCGCGACTTACGGATCAGGTGGAGTGGGAGAGTGCGGCTCGGAGGATTCTCGATTGGTTGGGTGAGAGAATGAGGAGATTGCCTCAGGCGGTTCCCCACGGCTTGATGGCCCTGCAGCGAGTTGGCGAAAGTTCGACTCGATTGATCTTAGCTGGAGCAGATCGGAAAAAACTCCTTGAGGTCGTTGGGAATGTATATCGACCTGATGTATTGATCACGGGAGCAAGCCAGGATCATCCGAGTGAATTTGTCCGAAAGCTTGAAAAAGAGACAAGAAGGGGAACGGCTTATTTATGTGAGGGGGGTGTGTGTCGAAAACCAGTACAAAAAGCTGAAGAACTTGAGGAAGCGCTGCGTACGATCTGACCTGCGACCCGAAGGGTGATTAAGGAGATCGGGCGGTACGGAACCCGATAAAGGGTGCCCCTGTGGTGGAATCTGTAACTCGGGTCGACTTTGCATTGGAGACAGGAAATAGGTCTCTAAAATTACCACCAATAAAAACAGGAGTAAGTGGATTAGGAGAGGCTACCCATTCGCTGAGGTTGCCGCCTAAATCGAAGTGTTTGAAGGGACCTATGTCCGCAGAATTGGTTTCGGCTGGCATCATATGGTCGTAGGTATTGAGTTCTGAATCCTTTTTTTCTAATGCGAGATTGATACCCAGTGCGTCTGAGTTCGTTCCCCAAGGGTAGGGGCGTCGATCATTACCCGAGGCAGCACGCAGCCATTCACTCGTAGTGGGTAGCCTACGTTTTTTCCATTTTGCATAGGCGTAGGCACTAGGGTAGTTCACAAAGAAAACGGGGGTGTCACGGGTAATACGGATTTGCCCGTTGTATTTGTCCCCTTTACGAGATTGATTCAGAATATCTTTCCAACCGGGGGGTTCAAGATCCTCAATCTTAGATTGAGTTCCAGTTGTAGTGGGAGGAAGCAGGGTTTTCCAATTCTCGATTTTAGGAAGTGCTTCGAGAAACTTTTCGTACTGACCGATCGTGACTTCATGTCGGTCCAGATAGAAATCTTTCACATCCACGTCAGAGCCTGTAACGGTAACGCGCCCTGCTGGAACGAAGATCTCCTCGTGATCGAGCGTACCGGGACGATCAAGAAAAAGACGGTCGTAGATTGTCCAAGATGCGATTGTCAAAAATGCGACAGCCGCAAGGGAGCCTATGGCAATTGTCCAGCGGCGTAGTATGCGGGCCTTAATCATCTTTTTTGCAGCTTCGATCTCCTCGTCTCGGACGTGAACTTCTTGAACATCGGCAAGTTGGCGTTCGAAATTACGTGTTTGCATGAGAAGATCGAAGGCGGATGTGCCTGGGTTTCGGAGGATCTTGAGAAGTGATGATGTGGCGGGGGATGGGGGAAGTAGGGATTCGAGAAGGGAAGCGAGTTGGTTTGAGTTTTCGAAATGGGAGGATTCGGGCAAGCCAGGGTAGGCGACGGGATTTCGGAGTCGGGGAGTTCCGTTGGGGGAGAGAGTGTAGTCATATGGACCGAGAAGTCGGGATGGGATGGAGGAGGATTCCATTTCGGATAGAACGGAAGCGAGGGTGGTAGCAAGGCGAGCTCCAGAAAGAAGCGTCAGAGGAGTACTTTGGTTTTGAATGTGGAGAAGAGTGGGATGGATGACGGGCTCTAGAGCTACGAAGATACGATCCTCGGATGGGATGGACTCATAGAGTGAGTAAACGGAGGCGTGGTTTAGGCGTGCGTAGGCGCGGATTTCTTTCGAAAACGTGTGGGAGCCGGTGGGGGGAACAAGGAGTTGGACTTTGCGTTCGAGTTGTTGATGTTTGGCCCAGTAGAGGCGACCCAATGGGTGGGGGCCGGCAGGCGATAGAACTGAGTAGGGTCCGAAGGAGCGACCTGAAAAGTTTTCCATTAATTCTGCCATTGCAAGGGGCAGATGATCGTCGGCTTTGAGCCATGGGATGGGATAGGCGGAGGGTAGGGTTTGGCTAAGGTCGAAGCGGCTTACGATTCCGATGGGAGTTTCGGGGTATGCTTCAGCCAGAAGAAGTAGGGGACCGGACTGATCTACGTCGCCCCAGAAGATGTCGCTTAGAAGTAAGGAGGATCGAGTCCCTGAGGCAAGAGTTACAGCGACAGAGGTAAAATCGGTGAGGGGTTGAAGCTGTGCGGTTGGAAAAAAATCTTGGAGGAGGGCACTCAGGTTTGCGGCGGCATCGGGATCCTCTTGGGCCAAAAGAATCGTAGGCACGGTAGTGATTGTGCTTGGGAAACAGTAAAGACGAAAGGGAGGATTTTAGCGGGAATGGATGGCTTGGCTTAGGGCCATGCGATGGATTGAGTAGGCAGCCCCAAAACCGTTGTCGATATTTACGACCGTAATTCCAGGAGCACAGGAGTTGAGCATTCCGAGGAGGGCGGTGATTCCCTTAAGGTGGGCTCCGTAGCCAACGGAAGTGGGAACGGCGACCAGTGGGGTGCGTATGAGTCCTCCGAGGACACTGGGTAAGGCGGCCTCCATTCCCGCGACTACAAGTAGGGCATGGTGTTTTCGGAGTGCGTCGAGGTACTGGATGGTACGGTGAAGACCCGCCACACCGATGTCGTAAAAGCGATTGGGACGATGACCTAGAAATTGAAGAGTTACAAAGGCTTCCTCAGCGACGGGATGATCGGAGGTTCCTGCTGCACAGATCGCAACCTGAAGGGATGGATGTGTGGGCGGTTTGCTTTTAGACAGGGATAGGGTGAACGTCCGTGCAGCGGGGTGATATTTTCCTTTTGGGAAAAGGCGACGGAGTTGGCGGGCTTTGATGGAGTCCACTCGGGTTGTGAGGACAGGTTGCCAAGCGGAGTGGAGACGACGAATGATTGCTGCGATTTGGGAAACAGTTTTTCCTGCCCCGTAGACGATTTCAGGAGCGCCAAGGCGTTTTTGACGCTCTAGGTCAAGGTGAGCGAATGCGCGAGGCAAGACGGAGCGGGGTGGGCGACGTCGCGCCATATACTCTAGGCGAGGGCTGTCTGAAGGCGGGACAGTAGTTCTGAGATGGGGAGACGTTCTTGTTTCATCGAATCACGATGTCGAAGAGTGACGGTGTCTTTTTGACCAGCGAGGGGACCCTCTTTCACGCCTTCCAAGGTTTCGAAATCAATGGTGATTCCAAAGGGAGTACCCACTTCATCTTGGCGGCGGTATCTACGACCAATCGCTCCTGATTCATCGTAAAACACAGCAAAGTGTTTCCTGAGATCTTGGGTTAAGGCTCGGGCTTTTTCGACGAGTTCAGGTTTGTTTTTCAGTAGAGGAAAGATACCCGCTTTGATAGGTGCCATTCGGGGGTGGAAACGGAGGACGACCCGGGTTTCTTTGCCCCCTTTTTCGTCGGTGACCTCCTCTTCATCGTATGCCTCGCAAAGAAGAGCGAGGGTTGTGCGGTCGACTCCTGCACTCGGTTCGACGACGTGGGGAATAAACTTTTCTTTTGTTTCTTCGTCGAAATATTCGAGGGGCTTGCCGCTGGCTTCCTGGTGTTGTTTTAGGTCGTAATCGGTACGATAGGCAATTCCCTCGAGTTCCTCGGTCCCGAAGGGGAATGCGTAGAGGAGGTCATAGGTACCTTGGGAGTAGAAAGCACGATCTTTCTCGGGCACATCGAGAATTGTAATTTTACTGCGGGGAATGCCGATAGATTCGTACCACGACAGGCGATCCTCGAGCCACTGATCGAGCCATTTCTTGCCTTCTGCTGGGCGAACAAAGAATTCGACTTCCATCTGTTCGAATTCACGGGAGCGGAATGTGAAATTTCGGGGGTTGATCTCGTTTCGAAAGGCTTTTCCGATTTGAGCGATTCCGAAAGGGAGTTTTTTGCGAGAAACTTCGAGAATATTTTTGAATTGAACAAACATGGCTTGGGCGGTTTCAGGGCGCAGGTAAGTCAGGTTGCGTTCATCCTCAACTGGACCGACGTAGGTTTTGAACATCAGGTTAAACTGGCGAGGTTCGGTCAGTTCCCCGCCACAGGCGTTCACCATTTTGCTGGGTTTTTGGGGGCAGGGAGTGGCCGAGACTTGGTCGGCGCGGAAGCGACCCTTACAGGTTTTGCAGTCGACCATGGGATCGGTGAAGGTGGCCTCGTGCCCGCTTGCTTTCCAAACGGAGCGACTCATCAGAATGGCGCCATCCATTCCGACGATATCGTCCCTGTACTGGGTCATGCATTTCCACCAGTTATCCTTCAGATTTCGTTTCAGGGCAGTCCCCAGGGGGCCGTAATCCCAGGCGCCGTTGAGGCCGCCATAAATGTCGGAGGACGGGAAGATAAAGCCCCTGCGTTTACAGAGGGCGACAATCTTTTCCATGCGGTTATCAGACATAGGTCAATTTTTGGATTCTAGAGATCAAAATGATAGCGATGATCGGAAAAGATGAACACCCCAATTTTAAGTGAGATCCGGAAGCGGATTCGGCCCCCGACAACGGGGTCGGCATTGAGGTGGTTTCAACGTGCGGCAGGCATGGTGGTTCTGTTTGTAACCTTAAGTGCTGTATGGGGGCGGCTGATAGGAGTGCCCTCCAGTGTGAAGGCAGTGCTTGTGCAGGAGTTTGCCTTGCGGGGGTTGCACATTGATATGGGGAAATTAACCATTGATCCGTTAGGGGGTTTGGTCGCGAGGGATTTGGTGGTCTATCGAGATGGAGGAAGAAAAATTGAGCAGTTACGTATTGCTGAAGTACAGCTGAGTTTGAACTGGCTTGGTTGGCGGGAGGAAGAGCCGATTCTTGCGGGGGCGCAACTCCGGGATGGGGATGTGGCATGGCCGCTGGGGGATGGGGTGCAAGTGTCCGCTCGTCGGGTGGAAGCGGTGATGGAATTTCGTCCTGGGGAGATTTTGCTCAAGCGTGGGCGGGGTCAGATCCTTGGATTCGATCTTGAGTTGCAGGGGCGGGTAGGATTAGAGGCAGGGCGAGAGATTGCCCCGCCGAACGAGATTTTCGGAAAAGTGTGGAAGGATGTAGAGAAAGTTCTTGGAGAACTGGGGGGTCCAGCACCGAAAATACGCGCAGATTTTGATTTGGAGGTGGGGCAGCCCGAGCAGGCAAAAGCAGAGATTCTGATCACTGGTTCTGGAAACGTATGGCGGGGTGTAGAGTTAAGAAATATTGAGATCAGGGCAACGGTGGGAGACGGCATGTTGCAGTTTCCTAAGTTTGAAATTGTGCTGAAGCGGGGAGAGATTCGGGTGAATGGGTACGCAGATTTGGCCAAGGGGAAAGGGGAGGTAGATTATTTTTCAAATGCAGATCTGGAGCAGTTTGCTGCTGTTGGGGGTCTTGGGACGGCAGGATTTAAGGAGTTTCACGGTGCAAAACCCCCTGCGATTTCCGGCGAGATCGAGTTTGATTGGAAAAACACGAAGGGATTTTTATGGCAAGGGCGGGTTGAGACGGGGGAGTTTCGGGTTGGAAAAAATGTTTACCGGAAACTGGTTTTCCCTTGGGTAACCAGTGGCAAGAGGTGGATGGTTCAAGGTTTTGAGATCGAGGGAGTGAATGGCCGAGCGAGTTTACAGCTCGTTTTTGATGGGAAGGCTGAGTTGAAAGGCAGCTATCGAAGCGACATTGATTTAGGTTGGTTGGTGCCTTGGCTCGGGAATGGGGCAATGCCATTTATGAAAAGCTTAGAACTCAGAGCGAATCCAAAAATCACCGCCCAGATCACAGGTGCTGCAATGAAGATGAATCTGATTCGGGTAGAGGGAAGAATCGAGGTGCAGAACCTTGCCTACAAGGGTGTTGAGATGGAGGAACTAGTAGGAAATGTGCTTTTGTCTGGAGGGCAGTTGACGGTCAGGGATCTGCGGGTCAAAGCGGCGGGTGGGGAGGGTACGGGTGAATTTATTTATGGATTTGAACCTGAAAAGGTTAGGTTTTTGGGGACTCGATCGACTCTTCCTGTTCAGAAGTTTTCGAAGGTTTTTGGTGCCAAGTTTGAGAAAATCATGGAGCCGTACCTTTTTCAAGGTCGCCCAACCATCGTTCTGGATGGGGAGGTGGATTTGGAGGGGAAAGGGGGATCCAATCTGCGTGCCACGCTTACGGCGCCGGAGGGAATGAAGTATGTTGTTGCGGGAAAAGAGCTGGAATTCACAGAAATGGATATGTTGGTGGAGGTGGTGGGCAGGAAGGTGATTGTGCGAACTGAAAAGAACCGGCCTGCAAAGGTGTTAGGAGGCAAGGTGGAGGTTCGAGTGGAGGTGGATGGGAAAGATAAACAGCAGACGACCGATATTCAGAAAATTAGTGGTGTAGATTTTGCTAGGTTGGTGAAAAAATATTTTGATTTCGAGGGATATGAGGGGAAGTTTAGCGGAAAAGTCACGTTGAATGGTCCAACTGCGAATTGGAGGGAGTGGAATGGAGCCGGGCGACTGCTAGTGGATGAAGGAGTTTTGCCGGGAATGGGGGCGTTTGCATCAGCCATGAATGCGCCAGCGGAGTGGGTGGGATTAACGGATCAGAACGCCGACATGGATTTTGAGTTAACCAAAGGAAAATTAGATGTGAAGAAGCTGAATATTGAATCGACGCTTGTTGTGACGACGGGGCAGGGTGTGTATGACATATCCGAGGATCGGCTGGAAAACTTTATTATGCGGCAAAATCTACGAGGGCCTGCGGGGGTGCCCTTTTTTCTGGTGAGTCAGATGTTTCAGTATGAGGGCAGTGGCTCGCTGAAGAATCCCGTTTGGAAACCTCGTAACTTTGATGAAGAAAGTAAATAAAACTCGTAAGAAGAGTGGGTGCCGGTGCGGTCTTCACACCTCAACCGCAGGGGGTTTGATGGAGATGCTGAGAAGGGCGGAGGCTCTGGGGGAGGACGCAGCACAGATCTTTGTAAAAAGTAATCGCAGGTGGGAGATGCCGCGACTGGATGAGGAGGAGAGTGCTCTTTTTAAGGAAGGAAAAAAGAGTCAGGATCTGTGGATCTGTTCTCATGCTGGCTATTTAATTAATGTGGCAGGTTGTGGAGAGACGCGGAGGAGATCAATTTGGGCGTTGGCGGAAGAGATTGAGAGAGCGGAGAAATTATTGTTAGCGGCCGTGGTCGTTCATTGCGGGAGTCATGGGGATCGAAAACCGAGTGAAGCTAGGCGGTTGGCGGTGGAGGGTTTTCAGGAGGCATTGGAGAGATCCAAGACTGAAAAGGTGAAGTTGGCATTGGAAAACTCGGCGGGGCAAGGGTCGGCCTTAGCCCGAGACTTTGAAGAGTGGGGGGAGTTGGTGCGTGGGATTCCACAAAAAAGGAGGGCGGCATGTTTGGATACAGCCCATGCATTTGCGGCGGGGTATGATTTACGTGAAGAGGAGGGAAGGGAACGGCTTGGGGAGGAACTGGATAGGGAGGTGGGCAGAAAAAATCTAGCTGTGATTCATGTGAACGATTCGAAGACGGATTGTGGATCGGGGGTCGATCGGCACGAGCACTTAGGGAAGGGAAAAATTGGTGCTTCTGGATTAAGAACTTTTCTTCAAGAACCGCGTTGGGTGGGAATTCCGAGAATTGGAGAGCTGCCACCTGGGGAGCGGGAGGATCGGGAAAATCTGGCCTTCTTACGGAGTTGTGATCCCGCGACATAAGTTTGTTCAAATGAGGCTAAAGGTGGTAACAAATCCGTTATGAAAGCAGCCGATTTAAGGGGAATCCTCACCTATATTCCCAGTTTTCGGGATAAGCTTTTTGTTCTCAGCGTAGACAGTGCGGTGCTGGAGGACGAAAGGGCGGCGAGTTTATTTCTGGATATCTCTGTTTTACGAAGCTTGAACATTCGGGTGGTTTTGGTTCACGGAGCAAGTGCGCGGATCAAAAAAATCGCCACGGAGATGAAGGTGAAGGCTTCGAACTTGGATGGTTTGGGTGTCACGGATGAGCCCACCCTGAGGGTTGCGGAGCGGGCGGCAAATTCCTACAGCCACGATATATTGCAAAACTTGGCGGATGCGGATTTGCGGGGTGCGGTGACCAATGCGGTGATTGCGCATCCGGCAGGAATTTTAGGTGGGGTCGATCAGCAGTGGACGGGTCGGGTGGAACGGGTAGACACGCGGTTTCTGGAGACCCTGTTGGAAAATGGGATTATCCCTGTGATTCCACCGATGGGGGTGGATGGGGATGGGCGGACGTATCGGGTCAATTCAGATGGGGTAGCGCTGGAGGTGGCGGAGGCGTTGAAAGCGGAGAAGCTGATTTTTCTGACTGGAAGTGGTGCCTTGCCGATGAATGGGAAAAAGCCAGCTCAGTTATCGGTGGAGGAGGCGACGGAGTGGTTAAAGAAGAAAAAAGGGGATTTGAGTGGTGAAATTGCATCGAAGTTGGAGCACGGTTTGCGGGCGTGTAAGGAGGGGGTAAGTCGGGCCCACATTTTGGATGGGCTTGCGGATGATGCCTTGTTGGAAGAGCTGTTTTCGAGTGAGGGGGTAGGAACCATGGTGTATGCCGATGAGTATACGGAAATTCGGAAGGCTTTGAAAAAGGATGTGAGGTCGATTATGCGGTTGATTGGAAGTTCCGTAGCGGCTGAGGAGTTGGCCAAGCGGACGCGGACGGAGGTGGCGGCTGCTATTGGGGATTACAGTGTATTTGAAATTGATGGGAACATGGTGGGTTGTGTGGCCGTACATCCACTCGAGGGCAAGGTTTCGGAGATGGGGTGTTTGTTTGTGGCGTCGGGGCATGAAAACAGTGGAATTGGTAGAAAGCTGATGCTGTACGCGGAGAACCGGGCGAAGGAGATGGGAATGAAGAAGCTTTTGGCCTTATCGACCCAGGCCTTTAATTACCTCCAGAGCAAAGGTGGGTTTACGGAAGGGACGATTGAGGTTCTGCCTCCCGAGAGAAAGGCCTCGTATGAGGCGAGCGGGCGAAATTCAAAAATTCTGATTAAAGACCTGAGCTGATATTCGGCGTGCGGAAGAGAGTTAGCATGGCGATGCCTGAAACGATCAGGCCGACTCCAATTTTTTGCATGAGAGAGAGTTGATGGAGTTCCTGACGAAAGAGCACGCCGACGAGAATCGGCCCAACCACGATCAGGCTATTGGTGAGGCTGGAGGCTCGGGCCAACCCGAAGTGACTACCTACATATCCGAAGCTTAAGAAAGCGACGGGAGCCAGAAGAAGAGTGAGGAGAAGAACGATAGTTTGTTTCTTTTCCCACCAAAGTGTTCCGAGTGTGTCCGTGATAGTTGTGAGAAGGGCACAAGCGATGACAATAACCCAAGGAGAGAGAAGTAGATTTTTCATCCTGGGGGCCAAGCGAGGGGGCGTCCGCCGATAAGGTGGAGGTGGAGATGAGGAACGGTTTCTCCGCCATCGGGGCCATTATTGATGACAAGGCGGTAGCCGGTTTTATCGAGACCGGCTTGGCGGGCTATGCGTTGGGCTGCAACGAAGAGATGGGTAAAGACTGATTGATCCTCGGGGGGCACGGCGCCGTGTCGGGCGTGATGTTTTTTTGGGATGAGGAGGATGTGTGTGGGGGCTTGGGGGGCAACATCCCGAAAGGCGAGAATGTGGTCGTCTTCGTACAGGATGTCGGCCTTGGCTTCGCGGTCGACGATCTTTTCGAAGATCGTTTTAGCCATAGGTCTTACCAGATGGTGAGTTCGAGAAGGGAAGGGCTCAGGGTGCGAGCACGGGCACGAATGAAGTGAACGATTTCATCGCTTAAGCGTTGGCAGGAGTTGCGCCAGGAGGCGGAGCCGGTGAGGGCGAGAACGCAGGAGCGAAGGCCTTCGAGACGAAGAGCCGAGGCGAGCGAAGTCACTTTTTCATCTACGAGGGAGGCCAGTTGCTGGAAAAAGACGATTTCGAAGGGGGCTTGCTGGGCGAGGGTGGCGAGGTTGATCGAAGGGGCGGAGGAGACGAGTTCGAAGTGGCGAGCGATGGCGGGGCAGCCGATCCCTGCAAGGGAGCGACGGAGAATTAGTTCTAGGGTTTCTCTTTCGATTCTAGGCCGTCGAAAGTCATGTTTGAGGTAGTGGATTACGGCGCGGGCGACTTCGGGGGCAAGGGGCCATGCGAAGTGGCCGGCTTGGGCTGCGGCTTTTTCGATGGATAGGATGAGCCAGTTTTCGCTTAGGCGCGCGGGGGAGCCGCCTGGAATGGTTACCAGGGGAAGGGTTGCGGGAATTGATTTTTTAGCGGGCACCTAGGTTTTTGACTTCGCTGACAAAATCGCGGGCGTCGCGGAACTGCCGATAAACGGACGCGAAGCGGACATAGGCGACATCGTCCATTTTTTTCAGGCAATCCATGATTTTCTCTCCAATGGCAGTCGTGGGGATTTCTCTGCCGTACTTCTGTTCGAGCTCCTCCATGACTTTATCGACGGTTTTTTCGATTAGTTCGGGGCTGACGGGCCGTTTTTCGCAAGCTTTTTGGAAGCCGAGGACGAGTTTGCTGCGGTCAAATGGCTCATAGCGTCCGTCGCGTTTGACGGCGCGAAGATCTTCCCGCTCAATTTCTTCGTATGTCGTGAATCGATAGTTACATGAGAGGCACTCCCTACGGCGACGGACAACGGCTCCGTCCTTCCATGGGCGTGAATCGATCACTTTATCTTCTTCGGTATTACATTTTGGGCATTTCATACTACTCCTTGTGTTGGGTTGAAACTACAAGTAGGTGGTATGGGGTCAATTAAATTTTATATGTAAAAACGTTTTTTTATGTGTAAATTGGGCAAGTTGTAAAAAGCATAAAGCATTCGCTGTTAGCTATATAACTTGATATAGCCAAACTGTTGGATAAGAGGATTTAGCAACTAATCTGAATGAAAAAATCAACTAGATTCAGGCGGGACTAGTGGTGGTTGGCGTTATTATCCTGATGATTCGTCTGATTATGACGAATTCCCTCAGTAACGATCAACCAAATGACAATGCCTCCGCAGAGGGCAGATACACCGAGTAAAAAGATCAATCCCAGCCCTGTGCGTGCTTCGTCCATGGAAAGAGGTTAAAGGAGAAGGAAGTGGTTTGTCATCCTCGGAATCAGGGAATGATGGCTCCGAGATCTCCTTGGGATATGGCTCGGGCTTCTTCGATTGTGATCCAGCGCTCGGCAAATTCAGGTCCCCATGAGTCGGAGGTGGCGAGTTCTTCTGTTTTGCGGTTTAAACCAATCAGAAGGCAAACGTGGCCATTGTTCAGATTCTTTTTGATCGATCGAGCGGCTTTTCGTTTTTCGGCAAGGGTTTTGAGCCAAGCATCGGGATCGGACTCGGTCCGTTGCCGTAGTCGGGATGAGAGGTCGCGATCCAGCTTTTCATCAACAAACATGGCCCATGTGAGGGGGATGCCTTTTTCAAAGAATGTTTCGAGTTTAGGAAGATCCAAGGTGGGAGAAACTGAGGTGATGGTTCGTCCATAGCTAGTGGCAAGAGCGCGGGCTGAGTTTTCCATCGCGGTTGTTGAGGTGCCCCCGCCCACATCCGTGCGTCCGAGAAGAGCAAGTAGATAGAGATCCGCAGGAACGCCGGCGTATAGGAGGACTCGGGTATAAGTTGCGGGAACACAAAATCCTTTCGGGCCTTGGTCGACCATAGGAATGTTTTCAATAATCACGTCTCCGTTGGGGCGATGGACTACATTGCTTTTCATTCTCTCCCGCATCGCCGAGTCGGAAATCCGGCTTGTTTTTCCGCCTTGGTCTGCGGACGAGGACGGAAGGATTCGAAGGACGCAGTATTCTCCAGGTCGTTCGGTCAGAAGGAAGGTTGTTCCTTGATAGTTCCATCGAAGGGGGAATTCCCTAGCTTTGCCAGCCTCTCCAAAGCCTTGGGTGGAGGGTTTTCCAAGTTGTTCTGAAATGTTTTTCTTTAAGATATCGTAATCAGCTTGGATCAGGCGCTTAACGTCGGTGATATCCTTGAGAGAGGCATTTGCAGCAGCGTTGGCACGGAGGTAGGTGCTTGCTGAGTCGCCTTTATTGGCAAACATAATAGTGAGTTGATCGGGGTGATCTTCAGTTGCAATCAGAGAGATGGATTTTGGGCGGGCCCCTAAAAGCTCGAGCCCTTGATCGATATAAACTCGATAACTCGACTGATATTTTGTTTCGGATTCTGCAGGGAGGTTTAAGAGTTTGGCCCACTCTTTCGCAGAGGTATTTTCCCAGCCCGAAGGAGGAGTAAGGGGCAGTAAAGACTCAGGTTTTTTTTCGAAGGCCTCTTCACTCAGAAGAGGGTTGGGAAGCAGGAGAAAAAGGAGAGGAGTGGAAAGGCAAAGGATCCATCCTCGGGGGCTCATTTTGAATCTTAGTCAGGGTCGGCTAAAAAGAGCGAATATGAAACATGGGGAGATTTGTCACGGAGATGGATCTGGGGCAAAGTGATTCGGTGACTTCCTTGCAGCAAAAGTTTCTGGATCTGAAGCGGGATCGAAACGCGGTCGTGTTGGCGCACAACTATCAGCCCAAGGAGATTCAAGAGGTAGCGGACTATGTGGGAGATTCTTTGGGATTGAGTTACGAGGCGCAGAAGGCGAAAGGGGATTGTATTCTGTTTTGCGGGGTTCACTTCATGGCAGAAACGGCCAAGATTGTGAATCCAGAGAAGAAAGTGTTGATGCCCGATCTGGGAGCCGGGTGCTCTTTGGCAGATTCATGTCCTGCAGAGGAGTTGGAGGCGTACCGGAAGAAAAATCCTGGGCTGTACGTGGTTTCATACGTGAACTGCACGGCGGCGGTGAAGGCGCAGAGTGATGTGATCTGCACCTCAGGAAACGCGGAGATGATTGTTCGAAGAGTTCCTGAAGATCGGGAGATTCTGTTTTTACCGGATCGCAATTTAGGGGATTGGGTTATGCAGCGAACGGGACGCAAGATGAGGCTTTGGGATGGGGACTGTTATGTGCACATGGAATTCACTGCTGCGTCGATTGATCGGATTCGCAAAGAGCATCCAGAAGCCCGAGTGGTAGCCCATCCGGAGTGCACAAGGGCGGTTCGTGCCTTGGCGGATGAGGTGTGCTCTACAGAGAAGATGGTGGGGTACTGCAGAAATTCGCCGGCTCGGGCTTTTATTGTTGTGACTGAGGAAGGAATGTTGCACAGGTTGCGTCGGGAGATGCCAGATAGGCAATTTATAGCGGGACCGACGGACCGCTGTGCGTGCGGGGAGTGTCGGTACATGAAGATGAATACCTTAGCGAAGGCGGTGGGGGCGCTGGAGAGTCTGTCCCCCGAACTTGTATTGAGTCGGGAGGTAATGGAAAGGGCAAAAGCTCCAATCGAGAGGATGTTAGATTGGAGTCGTAACTAGCTGCCCCAAAAAGACTTAAAAATATAAAGAGGTGCCTAATGGGCGAATGAGGATTTGACTAGGCAGAAGGCGTAGTTTCGCTAGAACTTTTTACGCAATCCTATGCAAATAAACGATTCATGGAAGGTGATCTTCTGCGCCTTTTTGACCTGGATGGGGTCTCTGGGTGTAGGTGGAGCACAGACGCAGGAGGCACCAGAGTCTGTAGAACCCCCTTTACAGATTACCTCGGATGGGGCGAATCGATATGAAGGGGGGATCTACTACGCAAAGGATAATGTGGTGGTGACGTATGGGGGGGATGTTTTGATGGCGGACGAGGTTCATTTTAATCCGCAAAGCAAAGAGGCAACGGCGAAAGGGAATGTGCGGTTATATATGTTAGGGCAGATTTATCGGGGGGACCTGTTGACCTATAATTTTCGGACTAAGAAAATGTTGTCGGAAAAGTTCCGCTTTTTGGATGGAAACATGATGGTGGAGGGGGAGTCGATCGACAGCCCTGAGTTGGGTCACTACGACATTGCAGGAGGGGACTATTCGACGGATGACCGCGAGACCCCTGGATGGAAAACAAAAGCGTCCTCGGTTTCGATTTATCCTCGGGACAAGACAATTGTGGAAAACTCTGTCGGGTATTTCGGAGATGTGCCCTTTTTCTACTTTCCACAGCTAAGCCTTTACGAGCGGGATATGGGTTCGTCTCCTGATATTAGTTTTGGTTCGGTGACACGCCTTGGAACCTACGTGATCGGCACTTACCGTTTTGGGATTACGGATAAACTCAAAGCAGGCGTGACCCTTGCGAATTATGGCCGACGAGGTTGGGCTGGCGGAGCTGAAGCGACATATGAAACTCCTGGGAAAAATTCAGATCATCCGCTTACCGAGGTGGCATTGCGGGGTTGGTATATCAACGATCGTGGCTATCAGATTTATGAAGGGGATGCAGAGCGACCTGCGGCTTCTACCCCGCCTCGAGGGAGATACTATTTTCCATATAAACATAATACGACAATCATGAAGGGAGGGAATCCTGTCGATAAAGACCGGGCTCCTGATTTTGATGCGCCCTCTTTGAGTACACGATCCAGGGTCAATGTGTTGAGTGATGCATACGTGACCCAAGACTTTTTTCCTGAGGAGTATATTCAGGATCAGCAACCTAACACCTTTGCAGATGTGATGTATCAGGATCCCAATTTTACGGTTACGGCAAATGCACGCACGCAGATCAACAATCTGTTTCAAACGCAGCAGCAGAAGCCGTCAGCCAAAATCGAGTTTAAGCGCCAATTTATTCCAGGAACCTACGACAAGGAGGAGTTGCTGAAAAATCCAGATGGAAACCCTGGATTGGCTTATGAGGGAGAATCGAGTGTGGATAATCTTGGAACCCAATGGAACCAAGTTGCGGATCAAACCGATTACTCCGCTTTGCGTTACGACACCTACCATCAGCTCCTTTACCCGAGACAGTATTTTGGATGGTTGAATCTTGCTCCTAGGGCAGGGATTCGAGGGACTGTCTATACTCGAAGCAATCTTACAGAAGACGGAAGTGTTCAAAACACGCAAAATGGTCCAGTTGGGTCTGATCAATCCCTCTCCGACACATCCTTATTTCGATATGTTTTTAATTTTGGAATTGATGCTTCGACCAAAGCTTATGCGACTTGGACTGACATTAAAAACAAGGCATGGGCTGTCGACGGAATTCGGCACGTTTTTGAGCCTTTTGTTCAAGCTAGCTATATTCCTCAACCTAACGTCCGTCCTAATGAATTTGCAGGCTTTGACAATCGTGTTAATAGCACCGAGGCACAACCCCTGAACTCCACGCTCTACAATTCGATCGACTCGATTGATAAATTACTCATTGTTCGCCCTGGAATGATGAACCGTATCATGACAAAACGAGATGGAGCACCCTATGAGTTGGCCAACTGGAAAATTTACACAGACTATCAGCCTATTCGGCCTGAACTGACCAGCTTGAATTATGCGAGCGTACAAATTCCCGAGACGGTTCCTTCCTCTTTGCCGGAACTTTATAATGTCTTGAATGTCATGCCGGTTCCTTGGTGGACAGGGACAGTTGCGGCTACTACGGCGATTAGCGGGAATGGGTTCAACTCTCTAAATCTTGGAAGCCGATGGCAAATATGTCCTGCTCTTGATTTGATTGGTAGTTACTCCTTTCTGGAAAGCTTTTCCTATTTAGACGCTCTCAATAATGAGGTTTTGACAAACACGCAGACGAGTTTAGTCAATGCGACGGCTCATTACCGACTCAATGAAAGCTGGCTAGTTAACGGAGGCGTTACATATTCACTCAATCCTGGACTGGTTCAGGGAGTAAACTTTGGTCTTTGTCGTGATATCGGGGCATGGATTATAGGAGTATCCGTGGGTCAAAGAAATAATCAGGGCGCTCAATCGGAAACCGTGGCTTTGGCCACTCTTACCTTAAAAGCTTTCCCCGAAATGCCCTTAGGCTTTAATCAAAATCCAACCAGCACAGGAGTGGGAGTTGGCGGGTATCAACAAAATTTGGGTGGTGGCTATCGTGACGGGGATTCAGGTTCTTCAAATTAGACGAGTATCACAAAAAATTTCAATTTATGAAACTTTCAATCATAGGTTCTGGCTATGTGGGGTTGGTGACGGGAACTTGCTTGGCCGAGGCGGGGCACACTGTCATCTGTGTGGACAACAATCAGGCCAAGGTTAAGGAACTTCAGGCAGGCCGAATTCCTATCTACGAGCCGGGCTTGGAGGAGCTGATTCGCAGAAATGTCCAACTCAAGCGTCTTTCATTTACGGTCTCAACGAAAGAGGCGGTTGCAGATTCCGATGTTATCTTCATTGCAGTCCCTACCCCTCCCCAAGAGGATGGATCGGTCGATCTCAGCTACGTGGAACATGTCGCAAGGGAAATTGCTGAAGTGCTGCCTGGTTATCGAATCATCGTCGATAAAAGCACGGTGCCCGTGAAGACCGGCGAGCATGTTACCGAAACGATCCGACGGTACTGCCGTAAGGGGGTGGAATTTGACGTTGTGAGCAACCCCGAGTTTCTCCGAGAGGGCAGTGCCGTTGCGGATCTCCAAAAACCAGATCGAATTGTCATTGGAGTGGCTTCGGACAGACCCGTGGCCGCGATGAAGGCAATCTACGAGCCCTTTAAGGCGCCGATCATGATCACCGACCTGAATAGTGCGGAATTGATCAAGCATGCAGCGAATAGCTTTTTGGCGTTGAAGATTACCTACATCAATCTGGTGGCGGCGGTTTGTGAGGCCAGTCAAGCCAACGTGACGCAGGTGGCTGAGGGAATGGGGTCGGATGCAAGAATCGGGAGAGCATTTTTGAATGCGGGTTTGGGATATGGTGGATCCTGCTTCCCGAAGGATGTGAGCGCATTTATTCGAATTGCGGAGCAGTTAGGGGTGGATTTTGGATTGATGAGGGAAGTGGAAAAGATCAACGCATCTATTCCAGAGAGATTCCTAAAGAAACTGCGCGGTTCCCTTTGGGTTATGAAGGACAAAAAAGTCGGCCAGTTGGGGCTCGCTTTCAAGGCGAACACGGATGATGTCCGTTGCAGTGTGGCGATTGAATTGGCGAAGCGGATGGTATCTGAGGGGGCCATCCTACGTTGTCACGACCCGAAAGGTGGCGACAAAGCCCAGGAACTTTTACCCCAAGGGGTCGAGATTGTTTCGGATGCCCATCAGGTGGCGGAAGGGGCGGATGCACTTATTGTGGCGACAGAGTGGCCAGAATATCGTTTACTGGATTGGCACAAAATTAGACAATCCATGCGTACCCCGCGAATCTTTGACGGACGAAACCTTCTCAACCCTGCGGAAATGATGTCCCTAGGATTTGAGTACACGAGCGTTGGGCGTTGAAGTCGCGCGTTACGATCGTTCTGGGCCTTCAGTGGGGGGATGAAGGGAAGGGGAAAATCTTAGATGTAATGGCATCGGAGGCGGATTGGGTCTTGCGAGCGCAGGGAGGAAACAACGCGGGTCACACGGTAGAGATCGGAAAAGAAAAGTATATTCTGCATCTGGTTCCGTCTGGGATTTTGCGTTCGGATGTTTCCTGTTTGATTGCGGGAGGAGCCGTTGTGGACCCAGTCGGGTTGGTGAAAGAGATTGAGGGCCTGACTCGAAGAAAAATTAGAACACGGGGAAGACTTCATCTCGCTGCACAAGCTCACCTGGTTTTGCCTCATCATCGAGCCGTGGATCAGGGGTCTGAAAAAAAACGGGGGCATGGAAAGATTGGCACAACGGGTCGGGGCATTGGTCCTGCTTACTCTGACAAGGCAACGCGAGTGGGGCTTCGTGCAGGTGAGTTGGCGTTGCCACCCGCAGAGTTGGGTAGACGGTTGCGGGAGCGTGTGGCAGCCCATAATCGTCACGCCGTGAGTCAGGGTTGGGATAAAATTTCAGCGACCCAGACTGTACGAGAGATGGGCAAAGCAGCCCGCTTTCTGCGCCCGTACCTGGCGGATGGGGTGACTTTAGCTCATCGTGCTGTTTCGTCGGGCAAACGAATCTTGATCGAAGGTGCTCAAGGAACCTTCCTGGATGTAGATCACGGAACCTACCCCTTTGTGACCAGTTCCCATTGTACGGCAGGGGGTGCGTGCACGGGTACAGGTGTTCCGCCCACGGCAATTCATCGGGTCGTGGGAGTTTTGAAGGCGTACACGACTCGAGTTGGGGGTGGGCCCTTCGTCACTGAGGATGGAACGCTTGGACATTTACTGCATGGAATGGGGAGAGAATTTGGTTCCACCACAGGCCGTGCACGTCGTTGCGGGTGGTTTGACGCGGTGCTGGTTCACAGAGCTGTCCAACTAAACGGGGTCACGGAGATGGCGATTACGAATTTGGATGGTTTGGATGGGCTCGAAAAAATTCCTGTATGTGTGGGGTATCGGCTCAAAGGGAAGATTTTGCGAGAGCCACCTGTCGAGTCCACGGATTGGGCACGGTGCCGACCCATCTACCGCACGTTTGAAGGGTGGTGTGAGCCCACGACAGAGGCCCGGCACTGGAAGGATTTGCCCCGCAAGGCCAGAATTTATTTGTCCGCGATCACAAAAATGGTCGGTGCACCTTTAGGAATTATTTCCGTTGGGGCAGGGCGAGATCAGACGTTCCGACATGGCTAAGGAAAAGACAGCATCCACCGTACCCCAGCACGTTGCCATCATTATGGATGGGAATGGGCGTTGGGCTCAAAAGCATCACTTGCCTCGGTTGAGCGGGCATGAGGCAGGTCGAAAGTCGGTGAAGCAAGTCGTCCATGCGGCGATTACTCATGGGGTTCGATATCTGACCTTGTACGCCTTTTCCGTGGAGAACTGGCAGAGACCGAGAGAGGAAGTGCAGGGGTTGATGGGATTGCTTCGTGGAGTGATTCGGGAGGAGTTGAATGAGATGGGGAAAGAGGGCATTCGGTTGCAAATGATCGGGCGGAAACAGGATTTACCGGATGCAGTGCGGGAGGAACTGGAGGCTGCCATAGAAAGAACGAAAGAGAATCAGCGGCTGGATCTCATCCTCGCCCTCAGTTATGGGTCTCGGGTTGAGATTACTGAGGCCATGCAGGCGATAGGGCGGGAAGTAAAAGCTGGAAAGCTGGATCCTGACAAAATCCGGGAAGACACTGTGTCCGCTCATCTCTACACTCATGGAATTCCTGATCCTGACTTTCTCATTCGGACGAGTGGAGAGATGCGGATTAGTAATTTTATGCTTTGGCAGATTTCGTATGCTGAGATTTATGTGACGCCTGTTCTTTGGCCCGATTTTGGGAAAGAGGAGTTTGCGAAAGCTTTGGCAGATTATGAGGGTCGGGACCGGAGATTTGGAGGGATTTAGCATGCTCGGAGCCCGACTTTTCTCTTCGCTTCTGCTTTGGGGCATCATTTTGGCCTTGGTAACCCTTCGTTACACCAATGGGGTGTTTCTTCTGATTGCGATTGTCGGATTGGCGGCACAAAGAGAATTTTATCTTTCCCAAAGAAGCGCAGGCCGAACGGTTTTCTTGAAAACGGGTCTTTTGGCGGGCGGGCTACTTTATGCCGCAACATTTTTCTCTGTGGTGTCGCCCTCGGGTGGATTTCCCGCGGCATTTTCTGGGGAGGCAGTACTGGTTCTTTTGGTTATTCTAGGAGCGCTCACACGGCGGGTGTTCCACCCGAAGGTAGAGGGGGCTACGGAGGCGATGGCTTTGACCTTATTCGGATTTTTCTATGTTCCCTATCTTTTGAATTACGCGACAAAAATTCTCTTCACTGGAAGTCAGGGAAATGGGATCGCGCTTCTCACCTATGCGGTGGCTGTGACTAAATTTACCGATGTGGGAGCTTATATCGCAGGAAAGCTTTTTGGTCGGCACAAGATGAGTCCCGTGATTAGCCCCAAGAAAACGTGGGAGGGGTTGGCGGGAGGAGTTATCCTTGCCGTGGTGACCAGTATAAGTTTGCCGTCTCTCTTTCCTGATACTTTGGGTAACTTGGGTGGAATTCACGCTTGGATTTTGGGGTTGGGGTTAGCGGGAGCGAGTGTGATTGGGGATTTGGGTGAGTCGGTAGTGAAAAGGGATGCCCAAGTAAAGGATTCGGGTCATTTTCTGCCCGGAATTGGTGGGGCATTGGACTTGGTGGATAGCTTACTTTTTAGTCTTCCCGTGTTCTACGGGTATATCGTTTTAGCGGGGAGAGTATGAAAAAAGTTATTCTTTTAGGATCTAGTGGGTCGATTGGGGAGAGCACCTGCAAAGTGGCTCGGGCTCTGCCTGAAAAAATGAAACTTGTTGGATTGGGTGTGGCAAAGAGCACAGACCGAATGCTGGAGCAGGCAAAGGAGTTTGGGGTTAAGGCGTTGGCGGTATCCGACCCGCAGGCGGCAGAAAAGGTGAAGTCGCGCTTGCCTCAGGGGACGCAATTTTATCCTGGGGCTGAAGGATTGGCACGTATGGTGGAGGAAACCGAGGCGGACATGGTTTTAGTGGCAATTGTAGGAACGGCGGGTTTAGCGCCAGCTCTGGCGGCGTTGCGGAGCGGAAAAGATTTGGCTGTTGCGAGTAAGGAGATTTTGGTTTTGGCAGGGTCGGCTGTTATGGCTGAGGCAAAAAAAAGGAAGAAGCAGGTGTTACCGGTGGACAGTGAGCACAACGCCATTTTTCAGTGTCTGGTCGGAGCGAATGGGAAAGAGGTGCGGAAAGTCATTTTAACGGCATCGGGTGGGCCTTTTCGGCAAAGCAGTGCGCAGGCAATGGAGAAGGTGACCTTGGCGCAGGCGTTAAAACATCCCACATGGTCGATGGGGCAAAAGATCACAATCGATTCGGCCACCATGTTTAACAAAGGCTTAGAAATGATCGAAGCCCACTGGCTTTTTGGGTTGCCGATGAGGCAAGTCGATGTGGTGGTGCACCCGCAAAGCATTGTTCATTCAATGGTCGAGTTTATTGATGGATCGGTTTTGGCGCAGTTGAGCGTGACCGACATGTGTTTTCCGATTCAGTACGCGGTGACTTATCCCGAGAGAATGCCGAGTGGATTGCCTCCTTTGGATTTGGCAAAACTGGGCACGTTGAGTTTTGAACAGCCGGATGAGAAAAGGTTTCCTGCACTTCGCTTGGCTCGTGAGGCGGGGGAGCAGGGGGGGACGTTGCCTGGGGTATTGAATGCGGCGAATGAGGTGGCGGTGGAGGCCTTTCTTGCCGAGCGTATTTCATTTCCAAGGATTTGGGGCATGGTTGAGGAAGTGATGAAAAAGCACCGGACGGAGAAGGAGCCCACCCTAGAGGCCATTATTGATGCGGATCGTTGGGCTAGGGGTGAGGCAAAGGCCAGATTGGAGAAGCAAAAATGAGTTTCTTGGCAGGACTTCCCTGGATGGAGATCGTGACTGTGGCCGGCACAATACTCTTTGCTCTCTTTCTCTTCGGGGTGACCGTTGCGGCGCACGAATTCGGACATTTTTATGCAGCGAAGAAAGCAGGATTGGTGGTGGAGCGATTTGCGATTGGATTTGGGCCTAAAATCTACGGGAAAGTGATCGATGGTGTGGAGTGGCAGGTGAATCTGCTCCCTTTGGGCGGATTTGTGCAGTTGCCCCAGATGAGTCCAGCCGAAGAGTTGGAGGGAAAATCGAGCAAGGATTTCAAGGAACTGCCACCTGTGTCGCCCGGAGCAAAGATTTTTACCGCTCTAGCAGGACCAGTGGCGAGTTTGGGTTTGGGTATACTTTGTGCTGTGGGGGTATGGATCTTCGGGGTGCCAACGAATATGACGTATCGGACGACCACGATTGGGTGGGTCGAGCCTAGTACCCCTGCTGCCAAAGCAGGAATTCTTCCTGGGGATGTAATTTTAGCGATTGATCATCAGAGGCCAGAGAGGTGGGCAGGGCGGCCAGGAGCGGTCGTAGAGAGTATTCTTTTGGGAACCGATCGGGAGATTCTTATCGAACTCGACCGAAATGGAAAAGAGATCGTCACGGCCAGAATTTTACCCGAGCAAACGGTTGAGATGGAGGGATTGCGCAGGTTGGGATTTGAGATGTATCCGGCCCAGAGCGCTTGGGTAGACCAGGTGATTGCGGGGGGGCCAGCGGAGAGGGCGGGAATTCGCCCGGGGGATCTCATGATTTCATTAGGAGGAGAAAAGATCTGGAGTCCAGCTGCGGTCAAAGCGGCTGTGGAAGATGGCCGTGAAGTTTTACAGTTGGGAATCCGTCGCCCCACGGGGGAGGAGGTTCAGGTCAAGGTGCGACCTGAAAAAGCCACGAATCGTAAGGATAAAATGATTGGAGTAGTTTGGAGGAGCTCGGAGATCAAGATCACGCATCCAACGCCGCAAGAGCAGGTGAGTTCAGCTGCGGGTTTGGTGTGGCGAACCCTTCGGGCCTTGGTGACCCCTGCATCGAGCGTTGGGTTGCAGCATTTAAGCGGCCCCCTGGGAATATTTGATCGATTGGTCTCCCTGCTTCGAACTGATCCAAGATTGGTTCTCTATTTTAGCGTAATTTTGAATGTGAACTTAGCGGTCATGAACTTACTGCCAATTCCGGTGTTGGATGGAGGGCATATCATGTTTTCGTTGCTTGAGGCAGTACGGCGCAGGCAGATAGAGGCCAAGACGATTGTTAGAATCCAGACATGTTTTGTTGTCCTTTTGGCAGGATTTTTTCTTTTGGTGACCTATCATGACTCGATGAGGCTAAAAAAACGTATCGAGAAACCCGTGGAAAGTGCTGAAATGCCTGTGTTTGAGAAAAAGGCAAAATGAAAACCTACTGTAGTAGCCCGTATCGATATACACGTCGCGCAACACGCGAGGTCAAGGTAGGCCAAGTGGGAATTGGAGGAGTCAATCCGATCCGTGTTCAGAGTATGATCACTTGTGACACGATGGATACAGCTGCTTCGGTCAAGCAGACCTTAGATCTTGTGAAGGTGGGTTGCGAAATCGTCCGTATCACAGCTCCGACGGTCAAAGACGCAGCCAATCTTCAAAAAATCAAAAAAGAGCTCGTTGCGGCAGGGTGTCATGTCCCGATTGTCGCGGATATTCACTTTAAGCCGGACGCTGCAATGGAAGCCGCACAGTGGGTGGAAAAAGTTCGAATCAATCCGGGTAATTTTGCCGACAAGAAGAAGTTTTCCGTTCGTGAGTACACCGATGACCAGTACGCTGAGGAACTGGCACGCATCGAGGAGACCTTCACCCCGCTGGTAAAGTTACTCATTGAGCGAAAGCTTGCTCTTCGAATCGGAACCAACCATGGCTCGTTATCGGACCGGATCATGAACCGCTATGGGGATTCCCCGCACGGGATGGTCGAGAGTGCGCTGGAGTTTGCGCGAATCGCGAGAAAGCTTAATTTTCACAACTTCCTCTTCTCGATGAAGTCATCCAATCCAAAGGTTATGATTGAAGCGTATCGATTGTTAACGGTGGCTTTGGAGAAGGAGGGTGCGGATTGGAACTATCCATTGCACTTGGGCGTGACTGAGGCGGGGGACGGAGAGGACGGACGAATCAAGAGCGCGATTGGTATTGGATCTCTTTTGTTGGACGGGTTGGGAGACACCATTCGGGTGAGTTTGACCGAGGACAGCGTGCATGAGATTCCAGTCGGTCGCGCGTTAGTGAAGTATTTGGAAGAGCGGGCGAAGGGCAGTTTTGATTCTGACGCGAAGCTTTCGTATGACCCTTTCAGTTACAACAAGCGTGTCACGACAAGGGTTGTAGTGGGTGGGGTGAAGATAGGCGGGGAGGAGCCGCCAAGGGTTATGGTGTCCGCGAAAGTGGAAGAGGCTTTACGGCCCCGATTGGCACAGCTCGGAGATTTAGCGCCCGAGCTGATTCATGAAAAAACTGCCATCGTGGAGATCGATCCACGAAGTGAAGGTGAGGTGAAGAGCCTTGAGGAGAAAAAGGACCCGGTTCTCGTGAGTGTCAAAGATGGTTTGGATTTGAATGTTGTTTCGGCAACCCGCCTGTTGGCTGCTCGAATTCCAGCGCGACATCCAATTTTATTGAAAGACACACTGCATCCGAGTGCATCGGAAGGGGGATTGAGCGGTCTGATTCGAGCCTCGGTTCATTTGGGGGCGTTACTGTGTGATGGAATCGGGGACGCGATTTTGGTCAGGGGAGAGCCTGCTCCTGGAGCCTGTCTGCGGCTTGGGTTCAATATTTTACAAGCGGCGGGAAGTCGGATCTTTAAAACGGATTACGTGGCGTGTCCTTCGTGCGGGAGAACCCTTTTTGATCTCCAGAGCACGACGGCCAAGATCAAGGCTGCTACGCTTCATCTCAAGGGCGTTAAGATTGCGGTCATGGGATGTATTGTGAATGGGCCTGGAGAGATGGCGGATGCCGATTTTGGTTATGTGGGAGGAGCGCCTGGTAAGATCAACCTCTACGTAGGGAAGACTCCCGTGAAGTTCAATATTCCAGAGGCCGAGGCAGTGGATCGTTTGAAGGATTTAATTCGCGAACACGGAAAATGGGTGGATGCACCTGCGGGTGGCGTTCCTGTGCCTGTTTAGTCTCGAATCATACGCATTAGAGCTGCATAGGATTTTGGGCGCCGGTGAGAAAGATCATCGAGGAGTGATCGAGCGGTTCGCCGTGGATCATCAAGGCCGAGGGTTTTGAGAAGAGCTCGCTCGAAGCGTTCCACAAGTCGGGAGTGGGGATCTTTTTTACTAAGCCACTGAATTGCGGTTTGGAGAAGAAGATGAAGAGATTCCAAATGCGCATCTGGTTCGGCGATACTTTCGATCTGTTGTGAGAAGTAGGTAGCTGCGAGTAGGCGCGAGTAGGATTGGCGGAGGCCTGAGTGGGTTTCCCGTAGCCGTGCTTCTTTGAGGTGATGGAGTGTGGTTCGCCGGGAAAGCTCCCAAGTTATTTCGCACTCATGAAAGAGGTCGAGATGTCCTTTGAGCGGGCTTCCAGGTTTTGCAGCTCCGCGGGCTAGTGTGCGAAGAATTCCATGGTGTCGGGTCAACCATACCGCCAGAAGGCTGGTTTCACCTTGGCGGCGGATATGGAAGAGAATCCCTTCATCTTGAAGTGTTTGGCTCAATAGGAGGAGACTACCAGAGGGGGGAAGGGGTGGCGAAAGTAGGGAAGAACGAGGGGTGACTCAGGGGTGGAAAATGTGTAGAAAGTCGGGATGGGCACGGCTAGAGAAACTACGGTTCTTCAGGAGGCGAGCATGACAGGGATTTCCCTGCATAGCGGCTCCAAGGTGCGATTGACCGTAAAGCCAGCTGGGGCTGGATCTGGGTATCAGTTCCGTAGGATGGATTTGGCGGACCAACCCACCATTCCGGCCTTCTTGGAAAAAGTTAAGCAGGTGGAGCGGGCCACCACACTGGCTGAAGGCAGTGTTAAGGTAAGTACCGTCGAGCATTTGCTTTCGGCTTTGCGCGGATTGGAAATTGATAATGCCTTGATTGAGTTGGATGCGAATGAGCCACCGATCGGGGATGGAAGTGCAGCTCCTTTTTTGGAGATGTTGGCGAAGGCAGGTCGCAAGGAGTTGGAAGCCCCAAGATCGGTCTTTGAGATTCGGGAGCCTGTCTATGTGACGACTCCTGACGGGGGCTACATGGCGGCTTTGCCTCACGATGGATTCAAGGTTTCCTGCACGAATGCAAATCACACCCATCATCACACGCAGTTTTTGAGTTTAGAAATCGGGGCCGCGAATTACGCCAAGGAGATTGGACGGGCACGAACGTTTGTATTTTACGAGGAGGTCGAACCGCTTTTGGCCAAGGGTCTTATTAAGGGGGGAAGTCTGGAGAATGCGATTGTGATTCGAGGTGAATCGGTAATGAGCAAGGAGCCTCTTCGTTATCCCGATGAGTTCGTTCGTCATAAGATTCTCGATATCTTTGGGGATCTGGCGCTTTTTCCAGTGCCGATCCGGGCTCATATCTTGGCGGCAAAAACGAGTCACGGGCTCAATCTGCTATTTGCCAAGGCTCTCTACAAAGCGTATCGGGCTTATCAGTCGTCGTTGATGCCTGTGGAAAATATCCCTGTCGGGGAACGCGCCATGGATACGAACGATGTCATGAAGATTTTGCCCCATCGTTATCCATTCCTGATGGTCGACCGGATTTTGCGTTTTGAAGGGGACACCAAGGCGGTGGGTTTAAAGACGGTGACCATCAATGAACCTTATTTTCAGGGACATTTCCCCGGGCATCCGATCATGCCTGGTGTTCTCCAGATTGAGGCGATGGCGCAAGTTGCGAGTATTCTCCTACTACGGAACACGGAAAATGCGGGAAAGCTCGGTTATTTTATGAGCGTTGATAAGGCCAAGTTCCGCAAGCCAGTCCTGCCGGGAGACATGCTAACGATGCAGGTAGAGTTGACGAAATCGAGGGGCAAGATTGGAAAGGCGGAAGGTCAGTGTCTGGTAAATGGTGAGGTGGTTTCAGAGGCAGAGCTTATGTTCGCGATCATTGATCGCTGAGGAGGGATTGTGCCGGTTCACTCCACCTCTGTGGTTCATCCGAAAGCGAAGGTGCCCAGTTCCGTAGAGATTGGGCCTTACTGTGTCGTGGGTGAAGGGGTGGAGTTGGGTGAGGGTTGTGTGTTGCGGCACCATGTGAATTTGGAGGGACCGAGTCGACTTGGAAAAAAGAATATATTTCATCCCTTCTGCTCGATCGGGGGCAAGACCCAGGATTTAAAGTATAAAGGTGAACCAACCTATTTGGAGGTAGGGGACGAAAATAACTTTCGGGAATTTGTAACGGTCAATCGTGGAACGGGACCCGAGGAGAAGACCCTCATTGGAAGCCGAAATCATTTCCTGGCATACGCCCACATCGCGCACAATTGCGTGGTTGGAAACGACTGTATCTTTTCTAACAACGGGACCTTGGCGGGGCATGTGATCGTGGGGGACTTTGCGGTGGTCGGGGGGTTATCTGCCATTCACCAGTTTTGCAGGATTGGGCGGCATGCGATGATTGGGGGATGCGCTAAGGTTGTGCAGGATGTTCTGCCGTACATGATCGCAGACGGAAATCCTGCAGTGACGCGGGCAGTGAATCTAACCGGATTGCAGAGGAAGGGGTTCTCCGAGGAGGCGATCCGTGGTTTGAAAGATGCGCTGAAGGTTTTGTTGAACCCCAAATACAATCTTTCCCAAGCAAGAGAGTATTTGATTGAGAAGGGGGCAAAGACCGACGAAGTGAAGGAACTGATTGAGTTTTTAAAGACCTCAGAGCGGGGCGTTGTCTTGCGCTAAGAACTGATCGGTCTACCAACCGAAGGATGGAATTTTAGGGATCAGGCCGGATTTGTGGGCGCGGCCAAAGAACTCTTTCAGGCCCGCCCGGCCACGATCGCCGAAATCAAGAGTCAGATCGTTTACATACATGCCGATGAATTTGTCGGTGCGTTTCTCGTCCATTCCACGGCTTAGGGGTAGGGCATGGCGGACTCCAGCCTGGCGGTGGTCGAGGGCGTAATGGACGCTTTCCCAGAGAGTCTCCGTGACGGAGGCAATCACCTCCGGACCTAGATCTCGTCGGACCACATTTCCACCCAGCGGCAAGGGAAGTCCGCCGGTGTCCTTAGCCCACCAAGTTCCTAGGTCTTCGCAAAGCTTAAATCCCTCGTCTTGATAGGTGAGTTGGCCTTCGTGGATGATTACGCCTGCATCGACTCGGCCTGACAGAATCTCCTCCTGAATCTTATCGAAGGGTAGATTTACTGCATCAAAAGAGCCGTGGGGAAGGCCGAGATAGAGTTGAAGGGTGAGGTAAGCGCTTGTCAGAAAACCCGGAATTCCAATACGCATCTTTTTCATGCCCTCCCGATCGATCTTCTTTTTCGCGACAAGACAGGGGCCGTAGCCGTCCCCAAAACTGGCACCACAGGGAAGAAGCGCGTATTGGTCGGCAATCCGAGTGTAGGCGTGGAAGGAAACCGCCGAAATATCCAGTTCATTCGCCTGACAGCGCCGGTTGAGGGTTTCGATGTCCTGTAAAATATGGGTGAATTCATGGCCGCGGAGATTCACAAGGTTTTTGGCCATGGCATAAAACATGAATGCATCATCCGCGTCAGGGCTGTGCCCTAGGGTCAGTTTCATGTTGAAAGCGTAGCGGGTTGGTAGTCGCGGAACGAGTCGTTCGTCTAGTTGTAGTCGTCTTTTGTTACCGAAGCGGCATCTCTGGATCCCAATATCTCAGCTTGAAGGACTACACGGTTCACGGCTTCATCAAACCGGTACGCATGGCAGTTCGGGCAGAGCAGAGCCTTTTTTAAAACGATACTGCCACACCCCTCGCATACCTTGTAGTCGGACGGTTGGGCCAAAATCTTGGCTGCAGCGCTGGCTCGATCCGGTGTCGCTCCCATGGGCGGAAGGTACTGATCGGCATGGGTTCGGCAAGAGCTTCGCGAAAGAAAAAAATCGGGTAAGGTGAATGGATGTCAGGAAAAGCAAGTAAGATTTCAAAATTATGGGACGGGATCGACGCACGGGGGAGGGATGTGCGGTATGCCGCGTATTTTCACCATTTTAACCGTGAGGATTACTACGAAGCCCACGATGTTCTCGAGTCCCTTTGGCTCGAAGGAGGGCGGAAGGCAAGGGGATCGGCTTTCTACCAGGGGCTGATCCAGTTGGCGGGTGCTTTCGTCCATATGCGAAAGCATTTCGAGCATCCCGGTCACCGGGTGCACCAGCAGCGTCTTGCTCCCGCCTATCGGCTTCTCGGGTTGGCAGAAAAGAATCTGGCCGGATACGGAGAAGAGTGGGAGGGAATCCGACTGGAAGTGATTTCCAAATTAGCGAAGGAGATAAAAAGCGTTTTGTCGTCCGGAGAATTTCAAAAAAATCCTTGGAGTCCCAAACGGGGGCCGAGGCTTAAACTCCCCAAGAGACTGAATTAGTCGTCTTTTTTCTTCAGGCTATGTTTTTCCATGGCTTCACCGAATTGCTCGGTGACGCTATCGGCAAGGCGACCGATCTGCATGGATTCCTGAAGCCCAGTCCCTTTGGCAATTATATTGCCGAGTTTGGCAAAGGGGCTGATTCCGGGTCCTGGAGACATCTTGGCTTTGGCAGAACTGTTATAGACGAGGAAAGGTTCGGTCATGGGATGGTTGGCATCGGCTACCGAGATGACGATACCGACGACGGGATTGTCAGTTCCAAGGACCTTTTTACCCGGATCGAGGTTGACGACGTTACCTTCCAGCTTCCATCCATCGGCGGGAACAGGGGAGGAACTGGTCCATATCTGGGCAGGGAGTTCGGCGTCTTTCATTTTTTCAAGGATAGCAGCCGTCAGGTCGGTTTTCAGGTCGGCCAGTTTCTTTTTGGTCTCATCTTCGTCGTCTGAGGGAAGAATGGAAATTCCCTCCGCATTTTTCTTTTTGGCGTCGGTGATCGCGGCAGGGTCGATCTTTACAGGCAGGATGTAAATCTTTGACGCCATCTGGGTCGGCCAGACGATCGTGCTCGGAGTGGCGGCTTGAGCGGTTTTGACGGTTTCGTCAGCTGCGTATGTGGACAAGCAACTCAGGAGGAGCGCCAATAGGGTGGATTTAATCACGAAAGTTATTAAAGGAGAGAGAGACGGGGAAGTCGAGACCACGCAAATGGGCAATCGCTGCTTGGAGGTCATCTCGATTTTTCCCAGAAACGCGTACTTTTCCCCCTTCGATAGCCGCCTGAAGTTTTAGGCCGGAAGAGCGGACCGACTGACTAACCGATTTTGCATTTTCGCCAGAAAGACCTTGTTTTAAGTGCATCTCTTGACGGGCGCGACCTACAGAGGAGAGTTCTGCGTCTTTTGTCTCCAAGTTTTTCAGGGGGATGCCCCGTTTTGCCAGCTTGCCGATAACGATCTCCCGGAGTGCATCCAACTTGAACTGGTCGTTTGCCGCAAAGATGAGCTTGTCCTTTTCCTCCGTGATTTCCCATTCGACTCCCTTGAAGTCAAAACGGCTTGCCAGCTCTTTACGTGCCATGAGCAGGGCATTGGCCATTTCGGCCATATCGATTTCGGATACTACGTCGAAAGAGGGCATATCAGCTATTTCTTGGGGGAACCAACCTGAATGTCCAACTGCCCATCCTTGTAGGCGAGGGTGAGGGCGGAGCCGTCAGGGATGTCTCCTTGAAGAAGTTTTCGGGATAGGCGGGTTTCCACTTCGCGTTGGAGATATCGCTTCAAGGGTCGGGCTCCGTAGACAGGATCGTAGCCCTCGCGAGCGATATGTTCGCGGGCGGCATCGGATAGCTCGAGAGTCAAGCGACGTTCGGCCAAACGCTGGCGCAGGAGATTTAGCAGTAAATCCACGATTTTTTTGATCTCTGCCAACGTAAGGGGCTTAAAGAGTACGATTTCATCGACCCGATTTAGAAATTCAGGGCGAAAATGTTTTCTCAGCTCTGCCATGACAGCTTTGCGGGCTTTTTCTGTAATTTCTCCCTTTGTGTCGAGGCCCTCCATGAGTAAGGGGGAACCGATATTGGACGTCATGATAATGAGGGTATTTTTGAAATCGACGGTACGACCTTGGCTATCGGTCAAGCGACCATCATCCAAAATCTGCAGGAAGGTATTAAAGACATCCGGATGTGCCTTCTCGATTTCGTCGAAGAGAATCACGCAGTAAGGGCGACGTCGTACCGCTTCGGTGAGCTGTCCGCCCTCTTCGTAACCCACATAGCCAGGAGGTGCACCGATAAGACGTGAGACGGCGTGCTTTTCCATGTATTCCGACATGTCGATCCGAATGACTGCGTCTTCGCTATCAAAAAGGGTTGAGGCCAGGGCTTTGGCGAGTTCGGTTTTTCCGACCCCGGTAGGTCCTAGGAAGAGAAAGGAACCGATGGGTCGTTTCGGATCCTTCAGCCCTGAGCGGGCGCGGACCACGGCGTCGGCCACGGCTTGGACGGCTTCGTCCTGACCGATGACCCGTTCGTGGAGAATCTTGTCGAGACGGAGAAGCTTGTCCTTTTCCCCTTCCAGCAGGCGGGAAACGGGGATTCCTGTCCAGCGGGCGACGACCTGACCGACTTCTTCGGCAGTGACCTCTTCACGGACGAGGCGGGGTTTGGCATCTTTTTCCTTGTCCTTATTTTCAGCTACAGCTTCCGAATCTTTCAACTTTTTTTCTAGTTCGGGGAGTTTTCCGTACTGGAGCTCGGCGACCTTGTTCAGGTCGTAGGCGCGTTGAGCTGTTTCGATCTGCTGACGAATCTTTTCAATCTCTTCTCGAATCTTTCGGGAGGATTCCACTCCTCCTCGTTCGGCCTGCCAGCGGGCATGAAGTGCATCGCGTTTGGCTTTCAGGTCGGCCAACTCTTTTTCGAGAACCTTCAACCGCTCCTTGGAGGCCGTATCCTTCTCCTTCTTCAGTGCTTCCCGCTCGATTTCAAGTTGGAGAATACGGCGTTGCAGATTTTCCAGTTCTTCCGGCATCGACTCAATTTCAGTACGAAGCTTGGCGGCGGCTTCATCGATGAGATCGATTGCTTTGTCGGGAAGGAAACGGTCGGTGATGTACCGGTTGGAGAGGGTGGCTGCTGCTACTAAGGCGGCATCTTGAATTCGAACTCCGTGGTGAACCTCATACCGTTCTCGAAGGCCGCGGAGGATCGAGACCGTATCCTCGACGGAAGGTTCTTCCACCATGACGGGTTGGAATCGACGTTCGAGGGCGGCGTCCTTTTCGATATATTTTCTGTATTCGTCCAGAGTTGTAGCCCCGATGCAGTGGAGTTCACCCCGAGCGAGCATGGGTTTGAGCATGTTGCCTGCATCCATGGAGCCTTCGGCTTTTCCTGCTCCCACGATGGTGTGGATCTCGTCGATAAATAGAACAATTCCTCCCTCAGCTTTAACTACTTCATTGAGGACTGCCTTCAGTCGTTCCTCGAATTCACCACGAAACTTAGCTCCTGCGACAAGCGCTCCAAGGTCGAGGGCGACAATTTTCTTTTCCTTTAGGCTTTCGGGGACGTCTCCTGCAACGATTCGGCGGGCTAGACCCTCGACAATGGCAGTTTTTCCGACGCCGGGTTCTCCGATGAGAACGGGGTTGTTTTTCGTGCGACGCGATAGGACCTGAACCGTGCGGCGGATTTCTTGATCGCGCCCGATGACGGGATCCAGTTTGCCCTGACGGGCAAGGCGGGTGAGGTCGCGCCCATATTTTTCAAGGGATTCATATGTGGCCTCGGGGTTGGCAGAGGTAACGCGTTGACCTCCACGAACCGTTTGAAGGGCTGCAAGGAGTTTGTCCTTCGTAATACCGAACTCTTTGAGGACCTTGGCAGCACCCGTGTGGGAATCCTCCTTGATCGCCGCGAGGAGGAGGTGTTCGACACTGATGTACTCATCCTTAAGTTTCGAAGCTTCCTCCGCGGCTCGTCCCAAAAGGGATTGAAGTCGAGGGGTGATCATGGTGCTTCCTGGGGTGACTCCGGGACCTGAAACTTTCGGAAGACGGCTGATTTCCGATTCGAGTCGCTCTGCAAACCGTGCGGGTTGGGCCCCCAGCTTTTCGATTAGGCGCGGAATCAGACCATCCTGCTGGGTAGCGAGAGAGTGAAGGAGGTGCTCGACCTCAACTGCTTGGTGGCCTTGCTGGGCGGCAACGGCTTGGGCGGATGCGACAGCTTTTTGAGCATTTTCTGTAAGCTTGTTCAGGTCCACCGCTGAATTATCAGTCAAATAGGGGTATAAGGCGAAAGAAAATTAACGTGTCATCCGGAAAAGAAGGGATGGAAATGACGGGATCAGGCGGGATAGATTCCAAACAAGGCTTTGAGCTAAGGGATCGAACATCGCATGTTGAAGACAACGTGCGTGGCGCAATCGTGGGGCAAAGGTTTTATCGAGAAGAGTGGCAACTTTTTGTGTAGTACTGCTCCATCCAAGCCTTCCTCGGGACCAATCTACTAAGGGTTGTATGGAGAGGTCCGCACTTTCTATGGCCATCGACATGCCATTTCCAGTCACGGGAGGGATCATGGTGAGAGCATCCCCAATCCGAAGACCGGAGTGGGAAGAGGCTTTTTTAGGGGTGAGAGAGAGTGCGGCAATGGAGCTGAAAGAGGAGTCATCCCACACAGCACTCTTTAATCGGTGTAATAACAGAGATTCAGGCTGGCCAGAAAGCCACTGTTTCCAGCTGGTCGAGAGATTGGGAACTGGAGATCGGGAACGAAAGAGGCCACAAACGTTGACTTGATCATCTTCTATCCGGCAGAGGCCGATGTAACCCTGTTTGGATAGGTGCATCTCCAGACCTGCTTCTAGCCTCACATTCCGAGCATGGGCTTTGAGGCCGAACCAGCGCCAACCATGTTCGATAGCAGAGGGTTGGCGACCTGTGGCCAGGACAACTCCCTCAGAAGGTTCGGGGGCAACGCGTTGCCCTGTTTGAATATTAGCTCCTGTCTGTTTGAGTTCATGAAGGAGAAACTGATCCATCTCAAAGCGGGAAAGGCAGAGGGCTGGTTGAGGAAGTTGACGTCGAGTGAGAAGAGAGAGACCTGATGCGAGAATCACGTCGGAAGATTCGACTGCGCCTAAGCTGTTTAGCTTTCCACGAATCCCTAGGGATTGGATCACGGCAAGTCCGCGTCCGCTTAAATATTCTCCGCACACTCGGTGTCGAGGGTAGGTACCGGCCTCAAAAAGGGTGACGGGTACGTTTTCCTGTCGGAGGCGAAGTCCCAAAGTCAGGCCTGCGAGACCCCCTCCGATAATGGTGACGGGTTTCAGTCTATCCTCTCAGCTGAAAAGAAGTGAGTGAAGAGACCTGAGCTGCGTTCTACGAAATTCCACGATAAGGGAGAGGGCCAGAGGGCAGAGATTTCATGCCCACAAAAGCCTGCTTCCACGCTGACACGGGCATCGTGCTGGGTTACGGGGTGGCAACCTAGGATTCCGAGAAGACGTGATCCGATTTTTCCTGGTAGTCCACGGTGGGGCTCCGCGGCGGCGAAAAGCGGAGTGCGAGCGGCTAGAGATTGAAAAAGATTCTTTAGCAGCTCATCGGCGAAGTGATGAAGAAAGAGATTTGCGATAATGAGCTCTGCGCGTGGAGCGGCTTGAGCCCACTCATGTACTTCGGCTGAGACAAGAGAAGGAAGCCAATTCTTGCGTCGCAGAAAGTCGACCGTGGAGTCTGAAACGCTGGGTTGCCGATCCACGAAAAAGAGGCGTGCTCCATGTCCGCCATGAGGAAACGCAATGGGGAGGATAGAGGTGAGTAGGTGTCCGTCGCCGCAACCGAGATCGACCAAGCTTGCGGGAGGACGATCGGGAAATTTGTTTCGAATCCAGTGAAGCCACAATTTTCTTTGACCGAGAATGGAGTGAAGGCGTTGCAGATCGCGTCGGCTGGCAAGAGCAGCGGAATCAGATGGCGAGAGGGAGTCGAGTTTTTCGGGAGTTAGTTGACGAAGGCTCATGAACGAACTTCGAGGAGGGCTCCATAACTGGAAAATCCAGCTCCAAAGGACGCCAGCCACCAGTTTCCGTCTGGTACGCCATTTTCGAGGGCCGATTGAAGTGCGAAAAGGCAGGACGGACTGCTCATGTTTCCGTGTCGGCGCAGGACTTCGGTGCTGTGTTGGGTGTCTTTCTCTTTGAGGTGAAACTCTTTGCTCAGTGCGGAGAGAACATCGCGCCCACCCGCGTGCCAGACCCAGCCCGTGATATCTTTTTCGTGAAGGCCCGCTCGCTCAAAAACCGTGCGTGCGTGACGTGCTGCGAGAGTTGGGACTTCGGGGGCGAGAAGATTTCGAAGGAGGCCGTTCTTGTGATCGAAGCGAAGGTGATCGCGGTGGGCAGGTTCTAAATGAGATGTGCTTTTTACGATCCGGACTTTCCTTTTTGCATTGGGAGGCTGACTTGAGACGATGGCCGCAGCGGCGCCATCCCCAAAAAGGCAGGCGCTGATGAGAACTCCGGGATCATCGTCGAGGTAAGATGCTGCGGAGCAAATTTCCACGCAAACGACAAGGGCGTGACGGGCTTGGCCTGAAGCGATGAGAGCTGAGGCTTGTTGGAGGGCAGGAAGAGCGGCTCCGCAGCCAAGTCCGACGAGGTCGAGAAAGGTAAGAGAGGAGGAGAGGCCGATGCTTTGGGAGAGGTAGCTTGTAAGGCCTGGGCAGATGTAGCCGGTGCAGGTGGCAACGAGGAGGGCATCAATGTCCGCGAGTTTCAGGCCTGAATTTCGCAGGGCTTCACGGGCCGCGGCTTTCGCAAGGGCAGGCGCATGTTTTTGGAATCGGGCCATCATTTTGTCAGGTTCAAAGACAAAGGCGTCTCCCATTTGCTCTAAAGCAAAGTGACGGGTTTCAATCCCGTTCTGGTTGTTCAGGACTTTGCGGAGGAGGGCGCGAGAGCGGGATGTGAGTTCCTGAAATTTCGGGGCTGCTTGTAATGCCGTGAAAACCTCGTTCTGAGAAAAAGCGCGGGGAGGAACAGCTGTGCCGATGGAGTGGAGAAACACGAACCGTAAGGATAAGGTACGTCGCTAAAACCGCAAATGGGACTTACAGCAGTTTGCGAAGTTGGACTAGGGTGCGGGTGTTGATGACGTCTTGGGCACGGAGCCAACCTTTGCGGGCCATGGTGACTCCAAAATCAAGAAAGCGGAGGTGGGATGTTTTATGGGCGTCGGGATTGATACAGCAAAGAATTCCTAGGTCGCGGGCCTTGTGCCACCAACGCCAGTCGAGATCGAGACGCCAAGGGTTGGCATTCAGTTCAATCCAAGTTCCGTTGGCAGCGGCAGCTTCAAGAATTTTAGGAATGTTGACAGGGTAGGCCTCGCGCTCGAGAAGAAGCCTGCCCGTGGGATGACCTAGGCAGGTGACGTGGGGGTTTTCGATGGCGCGGAGGATGCGATCGGTCATTTCCTTTTCATTGGAGGTGAATCCTGAATGGACCGAGGCCACGACGTAATCCAGTTCCTTGAGTAGAGAGTCGGGAAAATCGAGCTTTCCTCCTTTGAGAATGTCGCACTCAGTTCCGGATAGGAGAGTGCACTGGGGTTTTTTCGAGTTGAGGGATTGAATCTCTTCGATTTGTTTTTCGAGGCGTTTGACATCAAGGCCGTTGGCTTGGAAAGAGGATTTTGAGTGATCCGCGATGCCAAGCCACTCGAGTCCCAGCTCGGCGGCGGCCTGTGCCATGGTGGCGAGAGTATCCTGCCCGTCGCTGGCTAAAGTGTGATTGTGGAGGCATCCGCGGATCTGGTCGCGCGTAAGGAGATCGGGTAGGTCGTCTTTTTCGGCAGCGACGATTTCTCCGCTGTCTTCACGGAGTTCGGGGGGAATAAAGGCGAGACCCAACGCTTTGTGGAGATCCTTCTCGTCTTTGAGTTTTAGTGGGGTCTTGGATTTTCCTTTTAGAAGGCCCCATTCGCTCAGGTGAAGACCGCGATCGATGGCCCGTTGGCGGAGCGCGATATTGTGCTCTTTGGATCCCGTGAAGTGAGCCAAAGCGGTAGGCCAAACTTCGAGAGGGACGACACGGAGATCGCAGGGGATGCCTCCTGCGAGGATGACGCTGGATTTGGTTTCGCCGTGGGCGATGATTTTTTCCACGTTGGGGGCGGAGATAAAAGCTTTCATGACCTCGTTGGGTTTATTGGAGGAGGCGATCAGATCGAGGTCTTTGACGATCTCCTTTCCGCGTCGGAGGCTGCCTGCGATTTCGGCTTGGTTGACGGATGGGCATTCCCGAAGATGAGTCAGGAGGGCTTGGGCAGCGGGCAGGGCAGTGCCAAGGCGATGGAGTTTACTGTAGGTGGCGCGACGTTGGATGGAGTCGAGAAGGTTTGTGGCGGTTTTTTCGCCGAACCCGTCGAGAGATGCGAGCCGACCGTCTTGGCAGGCTTTGGTTAGAGATTCGATCGAATCGATCTTTAGTTGATCCCGCAGAATACGGAGTTTTTTCGGGCCTAGGCCTGGAAGATCGAGAAGAGAGAGAAGACCGGACGGGATAGTGGTCCGGAGTTCTTCGAGGTAGGGGAGTTTTCCTGTGTTGACGAGAGTGGTGATTTTTTCGCGGAGGGCATCGCCGATTCCTGGAAGCTCGCCAAGGCGATCGGTTCGAACGAGTTCGGTGAGATCGGTTGGGGAAGTTTCAAGAGTTCTAGCAGCATTGAGATATGCCCGGCATTTAAATGGATTTTCGCCATTGAGCTCAAGAATCGTACCGATTTCTCTAAGAGAGGCTGCAACTTGATCCTTGGTCATGCGATTAAGTTATCCACAAAACCGCTTGGCGGGCAGGGGAAATGCTTGGTTGCGATTGATCCAAAAGGAGAAGCAGGGGATGCTTTTGGGAGAACTGATGAGTGCGGCCTATAACGACTATGTACTGACGACCAGTCTGGAGCAGGGGTGGATCAAACCCGAGCAGGCAAATCAGGTGCGGGTTTTGATTACGGCCAATCCGCAAGTCGCAGCTTTGGATTTAATGGAGGAGCAGCAGTTACTGCCTAGAGAGCAGGTGCAGATGTTGCGGGATTTGATCGCGCAGGCGGGTGGGGGCGGGGAGGTACAGGACAGCAGTGTGGTGCGCGCGTATTTGGAGCGGGCAGTGGAGATGGGGGCGAGTGATTTGCATTTGGGACCTGACGCTCCTGCGCTGGTTCGGATTCATGGGCAGCTTTCTCCTCTGGAGGGGCCGGGGGCGAGGTACTTAACCAAGGAGGAGACGGAGCAGTTAGCGCGATCTTTCCTTTTGCCTAAGCAGGTGACGAAGGTGGAGGAGCATGGGTCGGTAGACTACTGTTACGAGGCAGAGGGGTTGGCTCGGTTTCGAACCAGTGTGGTCCGCCAGCGACGCGGATGGGAATCGGTGTTCCGGGTCATTTCCAACAAGATTCGTTCGATGGATGAGTTGGCATTGCCACCCGTACTTAAAACGCTGACCAGGTATCATAACGGACTGGTGTTGGTGACGGGTGCTGTGGGCAGTGGAAAATCGACGACCTTGGCTTCCATGGTGGACCACATCAACCGGGAGAGAAAGGATCACATCATTACGCTGGAAGATCCGATTGAGTATGTTTTTAATCCCGCGGGATGTCAGGTTTCCCAGCGAGAGATTGGGGCCAATTCGGCCAGTTTTTCGAGTGCGTTGCGAGCGGCATTGCGGGAAGACCCTGACGTGATCATGGTGGGGGAGATGAGGGACTTGGAGACGATCTCACTCGCCATCAGCGCATCGGAAACGGGGCACTTGGTGTTGGGAACCCTGCACACGAGTACGGCGGCTCGGACATTGGATCGTTTGCTGGATGTATTTCCTATTGAGCAGCAGGCGCAAATTCGAACGATGGTGAGTGAATCGTTGCGGGGAATCGTGTGTCAGCAGTTGATTCCAAGAAAAGATGGGCATGGGCGGCTTTTGGCCTTGGAGGTTTTGGTGAACAATCCTGCGGTGGGAAATCTGATTCGGGAGGCAAAAACGTTTATGCTTCCCGGGGTCATGCAGACAGGAAAAAAATTGGGAATGAAGCTGATGGACGACAGTTTGCAGGAGCTGCTGGACAAGGGATTGATCACGGGAGAGGAAGCCTATCGCCGAGCCGAGAATAAAAAGATGTTTGCGACAGCCTTAGCGGGCCAACTGTGATGAAAAACCTCATCGACGAGCTATTTTCGATCTTGGTGGAGAAAGGGGGAAGCGATCTGCATTTGTTGGAAGGGCAACCCGCAAAGATCAGGCGGCATGGCGAGGTATCTAAAATCCAAGAGGAGCCGTTGAGCCGAGAGATGATGATCCGTTTGCTTGAGCCGATCTGTTCCCCGCCTGCATGGAAAAAGTTTGTGGAGTTGGGAGATTTAGATTTCGCGTATGAGATGGATGAGAATAATCGGTTTCGGTGTAACTTCTACAAGCAGTTACACGGATATGGGGCGGTGTTCCGAATTATTCCGACCAAGATCAAAACGCTCAAAGAGTTGGGGGTCCCCCCTGTGATTGAAAGTTTTGGAAACTACAAATCTGGACTAGTCCTTGTGACAGGTCCTACCGGGTCGGGTAAATCGACCACTTTGGCGGCTGTAGTCGACTCGATTAACACCAATCACTCGCGTCATATTGTGACGATTGAGGAGCCGATCGAGTTTGTGCATCCAAATAAAAAATCTGTGATTACTCAGAGGGAGGTTCCGAACGAGACGCCGAGTTTCGCTACCGGGCTGAAGGCCGCATTGCGCGAGGATGCGGATGTAGTGTTGGTGGGTGAGATGCGGGATCTGGAGACAATTGCGTTGGCGTTAACAGCGGCAGAGACGGGGCTGTTGGTGTTTGGAACGTTGCACACCAACAATGCGAGAAAGACGGTGGATCGAATTATCGATGCATTTCCAAGCAACCAGCAGGAGCAGATTCGAACGATGCTCGCGAATTCCCTGAGGGCGGTGTGCGCGCAGCTGTTGTTAAAACGTTCGGACGGCGGGGGACGACTTGCAGTAAACGAGATTTTGGTCGGAAATAATGCGGTGGCTTCGATTATCCGTGAGGGGGCAACGATGAAGTTGAACGACGTGTTGAAGACGGGAAAAGCGGAGGGCATGCAGTTGATGGATGATGCGATCGATGGACATTTGAAAGCGGGAAGGATTTCTCCCATGGAAGCCTATATGAAAGCGATTGATAAACTTCGGTTTCAAGAGCTCTTGCCGAAGGATGCGGGAATCGGATGAGTTGCGAGAGGGCGACCCCGACCGCACTGAGTCGGGCAACAGAGCATTGTCGGTTGGGGCGTGTTTTGAGTGAGCAGGAGGCGGAAAATCTGGTGGGGGGGTTGGCGGATGAGGGCGTGGCGGATTCATTGAAGGTGGATTTTCTGTTGGCTTGGGCAGCGAAGGGTGAGACGGGGGGTGAGTTGGCGGGAATGGCACGGGCATTTTTGGCGAGGGCAAAGTCAGCAGGGGTGACGGGGAGGTGGGGCGGAAAGGGATTGGCGGATTGTTGTGGTACGGGAGGAGGTGGGAGGCCAATTGTGAATATTTCTACGGCGGCGGGAATCGTGGCGGCGGCGGCTGGATTACCTGTCTCCAAGCATGGGAATCGTGGAATCACTCGGCCGAGTGGAAGTGCGGATGCGTTGACGGTTTTGGGAGTTCGGGGGGCGAGGGATGCGGGGGAGTTGGCTAGCTGCTTGGGGGAGGTGGGATGTGCTTTTTTGTATGCCCCTGATTTTCATCCCGCTTTTCGTGGGGTGGCAGGTGCGAGGAAGATATTATCCACGCAGGGTAAGCGTACTGCGTTTCACTTGTTGGGTCCGCTTGTAAACCCGGCAAGGCCTGAGATCAGGATGGTGGGTGTGTTTCGTGAGGAGGATATGGGCAAGTTGGCAGAGGCAATGGATTGTTTGGGGGTGGAATCGTATGCAATTGTTTATGGGGAAGATGAAAAGGGGGCTCCCTTGGGGGAGCTGTCGCCTCTGGGCCGCAATCGATTGGTAGGAAAAAGAAGTGGAAAAAAATTTGATCTTTTGGAAGAGGCCTCCTCTGACGACTGGGGTTCTTCGTTCGATTTGGAGGCGCTAAAATCAGAGGAAAGTGCGGCCAAAATTCAGGCTGTTTTGGCGGGAGACGGGGCTCGGGCTGTGCGTGGAGCTGTGGTTTGGAATGCGGGGGCGCTACTTTGGCTTGGCGGAGTCGCAAAGGATTGGGAGGAGGGACGAAAATTAGCGGAGGAAACAATCGCCAAAGGGTCTGCGAGGGCTCTGTTAGAAAGATGGAGGACGTGGAGTCGGGGCTAAGCCTGAAGAAAAGGGTTTGAGAGTTTTTCGCGACCGACGGTGGTGGTGGGGCCGTGGCCCGGATAGACAGTGGTTTGCGGAGGAAGGGAAAGAATCTTTTTTTGGATGCCTGTGATTAGGAGGTCTCTACTTCCTCCGGGGAGGTCCCAGCGACCAACTCCATCGGCAAAGAGGACATCCCCGCCAAAAAGTTGGTTCGATTGGGGTAGGTAAAGGCAGAGGCTTCCGGGGCAGTGTCCAGGAACATGGAGGAGTTGAGAGTTAGGCCAAGAGGCGGGGGGCGGGTTGAGATCGTCAATCGTTTGAGTCGCGCGTATGGGTTTCAGTTTTTGAGGTAGACCAAAGGTGAGCATGGAGTCGGGGTTGAGGCAGAGAAAGGCGGTATCGGGATGGTAGTAGACGGGGCAAGCGGCCCACTCCGCGATAGCTGCGGCGTCCCAGATATGATCCCAGTGGCCGTGGGTGAGAAAGAGGGAGTGAGGCTTGAGTTTTTTTGTTTTAAGAAAATCGAGAAATCCCTCGGGCGCATCGATGGCAAGGAGATGGCCGTTGAGATCAAGAACGTAGGCGTTGGTGGCAGCGAGGCCACCCGTATAAGTCAAAGGTTCTTTCATGGATTGTTGGGTAGAGGAGATGAGGGTTAAGGGATTAAGGGGTTTTGGGCTTCAGGGAAAGGTGGGAATTCGGCCGATGTGGCAAGCTGGATAGGATCGTAAGAATCGTTATAGTGAAATCGTGAAGTACACTCGATACGCGATCGTTGTTTTTCTTGGAATGGCAGGGTTGTGGGCGGAGGAGCCTCCCAAGGAAGAGAAGAAAAAGGATGAGGTGAAGCTGGATGCTGCAGAGGAGGTGAAGTTGGGCAGGGGAATGGCTTTTCAGGGGTTTGCAGCGGAGCAGCAGGAGGCGTGGAGGCCTGCAAAAGATTTGTATTCAGCGGCCTTGCTCAAAGCTCCAGAGATTCCGTGGATCTGGTTGCGAAGGGGATTTTGTGAAATCAAATTGGAGGATGAGACGGCGGCTCAGCAGGATTTTGCCAGGGCAATTTCATTAGGAGTTTCAAAAGAGAAGTCGGATGCGGTCAATGATCTGCAGTTTCTGATCACGTTGCGGTCCAAGGCGGGCCCGTTGGCGGAGTTTCGGGATCCGAAGGCGGCTGTGGTGTTGGCACGAAAATTGGTGGAGTTGGATCGAACAACCGACTTTGTTTTGCTGGAGGCGGCATGTTTGGCGGAGTCGGAACAGTATCTACGGGCGCAGGAGTTGCTTTTAGGTCGGATCCGAGAGGTGGAGGATGCGGAGGAGAAGGGACGATTACAAACGGCGGTTGAGACGTTTCGAACTCAGTCAAAATTCGGACCTGCCTTGGAGGGTTTGGAGTTGGAGAAAGAGGGAAAGTATGAGGACGCGATGGATCGATATACGAAAGTGCTAGATCAGGCTCCTGAAACAGCATGGGTTTTAGTGAGAAGAGCATTCTGTTTGGCGAAGACGGGGGATCCGTCTGGGGCAAAGGCGGATTTGCGTCGAGCGATGCGTCTTTTGCCTGAAACGGCAACGGATCGAATCACAGTGGCTTGGGCTAAGGCCAACTGTCCTTTTCTGGAGTTTCGAGATGGAGCAGGGGCGGTGAGTTTGGCCAAGAGAGCGATTCAGGATGAGCCTCTGATTCAGACGTATGGAATTTTAGCTTCGGGCTACGCGGAAATGGGGGATTTTCGAAAAGCGCAGGAGACGGTGATGTTGGCGTTGAGCAAGAGTTCGGTGGAATCGGAGAAAAAGGAGCTAAAGAAAAAATTAGAACTGTTTCGGGATAAGAAACCTGAGATGGATGATTGGGCTCCGCGGGCTACACCGCGGGAGACGAGTTTGTAGGGTTGGGTTGCGCAGGGAACTGGTTTAAAAGTGAAGGATGTCGAAATCATGGATCAACCGAGCTTTGGGTGTTGGATTTCTTTTTCTTGCGGTCTCTTGCGGGGAAAAAAGTAAGGTGGCGAGAGATTTGATCGATCGGGAGCTTTTCTTTGGTAACCCTGCGTTGGCGAGTCCGCAGCTTTCACCCGACGGGCAGTGGGTCGCCTTTTTGAAGGAGAAGGAGGGCATTTTAAATCTGCATTTGGTGAGGTGGGGGGAGAAGTTGGAGTTAGCGAGGGCTTTGACGGCTGAGAAGAGTCGGCCTCCTGCGGGATTCAGTTGGACTCGGGATTCGCGTTATCTGTTGGTGGCACAAGATTCGGGTGGGGACGAAAACTATCGTTTAAGGCGTTTGGATTTATCTGAACCTGAGGATCCGCAGACCGGGCTACCTGTGGCTCAGGAATTACCGATTCGCAAGGGAGCGAAAGCAATGGTGATGGCGTTACCCAAGGGAAAGCCGAACGAGGCTCTCTTGCAGGTGAATGAGAGGGATGAGAAGTACTTTGACATCGAGCGACTCGACATTGCGACCATGCAGCGGACACCTGTGTGGGAAAATCGGGAAGGTTGTGCGGATCTGGTTGCCGATTTGGAGGGGAATTTGCGTTTGGCGACGCGGATGACTCCGGATGGAGGAACGGAGCTGATGCGTGTGGAGGGGAAGAAGTTGTCGAAGCCGATTTTAAAGGTGAGTTGGCAGGAGGCGATGGGGGGATTTACGTTTCGAAAAGGCGGACGAACGCTGTATTTGGAAACAAATGTAGGAGATGGGGATTTATCCTATTTGGCTGAGATGGATCCGAAGAGTGGGAAGGTGACGCAGTTGGAATCGGACCCATTGGGGAGGGTTGATTTATCCAGGGCAGCATTTTCGGAGGCAACGGATGAGTTGGTGGGGACGGTGTATTTTGATGATCGGAAGAGGAATTACTGGAAGGACAAGGGGTTTGAGGAGGATTTTCTTTTTCTGAAAAAGAAGTTCCCGAACCTGGAGGTGGGTTTAGCGGATATGTCGGGGGACGATGGAAGATGGTTGGTGTTGATTTCGGGTGATACGGATCCCGGAACGTACTATCTTTTTGATCGGAAGAGCCGGGAGGTTTCGCTTTTTGGAGCTTTGCGCCCCGATTTACCTAAGGAGAAGTTGGCTCCTATGATGCCTGTGCGATACCCGTCCTCTGATGGGATGCAGATTCCTGGATATTTAACGTTACCGTGTGGGGTAGAGGCAAAACAGTTGCCGTTGTTGGTGATGCCTCACGGGGGACCATGGGCGAGGGATTACTGGGGTTACAATGGGACGGCTCAATTTTTTGCAAACCGGGGTTTGGCGGTGTTGCAGCCTAACTTTCGGCAATCGACGGGGTACGGAAAAAAGTTTTATTCGGCGGGGCGGCATGAGTGGGGGGACAAGATGCAGGATGATTTGACCTGGGGTGTGAAGGATCTTGTGGCGAAGGGTGTAGTGGATCCAAAGAGGGTGGCGATTTATGGAGGGAGTTATGGAGGGTATGCGGCGTTGGCGGGGTTGGCGTTTACACCCGAGGTGTATGCGGCGGGGGCATCGTTTGTGGGGCCATCGAATTTGTTTACCCTTTTGAATTCGATTCCGCCGTATTGGGAGTCGGTCCGACAACAGTTTGACTACTATGTGGGTGATCCAAAGAATCCGAAGGATGAGGTTAGGATGAGGCGGCAATCGCCCCTGTTTTCAGTTGAGAAAATGAAAGCGCCTTTGATGGTGGTGCAAGGGGCCAATGATCCGAGGGTGAAGCAGGCAGAGTCGGATCAGATTGTGGAGGCGTATCGGAAGCGTGGGCAGGCGGTGGAGTATTTGGTGGCGGCGGATGAGGGGCATGGGTTTGCGAGGCCGGACAACCGGTTAGCGGCCATGCTGGCTTTGGAGAGGTTTTTACATCGTCACATTGGAAGTGAATTACAGCAGAAAGCTCCAAAGTGGATGGAGGAGAAGTTGGCGAAGTTAAAAGCGGGCGGAGCGATACCGGGCGGGTCAGAAAAAAAGGGTAAAACGCTTTAATCTAATTGTTTGGTGCCGCCCTAAAGTTAATAAAATCAACACGCCTTTTTTCGAGGTAAAAACGGGATTTTTGCACAAGTTATTAACACCAAAAAAACCGATAATTGGCTTTGATCTTTGTTGCTAAAATCGGATGGCATATAACGAATCCAGTTCATTGAAAGAACAGAGTCTGATGGGGGAGACGAAAGTTTGCTCCCATTTGAAGGCTCTCAGGATAGCTCCAGGTAACTGGAGAATGGTCGAGGAGGCTTGACTGCCTCGGCCCCCAGGTTGG
>Ga0214923_10000179_pt1 | contig 96330 bp, 96 predicted proteins | sample LL1510_MetaG_FD_177993 | JGI IMG/M metagenome (GOLD analysis project Ga0214923, IMG submission 177993) | Freshwater microbial communities from Lake Lanier, Atlanta, Georgia, United States - LL-1510 | ecosystem: Environmental > Aquatic > Freshwater > Lake | place: USA: Georgia | collected... | reverse complement strand
CGTATCCTGCAGCCTCTGACGCACTCTCGGACGCCGTATCCGATTCCTTCTTCTTAGACTTACGAACCTTCTTCGGCTTCGCCTCCAAGCCCAAACCCATCAAGATCTCCGTTGTGATCAACTCCACATCCGAGATCTCGTGCTTCGTCAACACCGTGTCCACGACCTTACGGATCAACGATACGATCGAGCTCATTCTACGATTGGTTGTGAAAGGTTAGGTTTGTTGGCTTCTCGATTGATAACTTTCTACGCTGGATGAGGGTATGTGCGCTTCCCCTCGAGTTTAATCACACTCTCCATTTCGATGTGCTACTCATCAATCCATTTTGATCATACATCCGAGTCTACATGTCACTCCAGTCCGTTCAGCCTGATAACAAAAAAAACAGAGAGGAGCCACCTCTCTGCTGTTGTGCTATATCCCCTTTATACCATTTAGTGCACTGGGGTAAGGTCGCTTGAGTATGGCTGCGACCACTCTACATATTTCTTTACACACTCATCAATCCATTTTGGTGAGTGTCCGAGTGAACATGTCACTCCCATCCAAACCATACACAATAAAAAAACAGAGGAGGAGCCCACCCTCTCTGCTGTTATGCTCTATCCTTGATTAATTGGATTGGGTGAGCACCAATGGTCGCGGAATAACAGGCTTATCGACCACTCTACCACCTATAGAGTTTTGTGAGTAGCCCCGCCTCGCTACAACACGAGTCATCGACGCCCACTTCTTTTCGATGTCCTGGCCGTGCTTCCACCTCATGCGGCCAATCTACCTCTATCTCTAGACACTCTTCGATCCATTTTGGTAAACATCCGAGTCTACATGTCACTCACAGACGAATCATCCACAGTAAAAAAACAGAGAGGAGCCTGATTTCCCTCTCTGCTGTTATGCTCTCTCCTAGATTAATTGGATTGGGAGAGCACCAAGGTCGCTGAAATATTAGGCTCACGACCACTCTACCACCTGTAGAGGTTTGTGAGTAGCCCCGCCTCGCTACAACACGAGTCATCGACGCCCACTTCTTTTCGATGTCCTGGCCGTGCTTCCACCTCATGCGGCCAATCTACCTCTATCTCTAGACACTCTTCGATCCATTTTGGTGAACTATGTCACTCCGATCCGTCCAGCCTATACAGACAAAAACAGTCCAGTCACACACAGTCTATACAGTTACATGTCCTCCATATCTACACCTGCCAACATTCGTTGTTCTACCCGTGATGGATGCCACACCTTCTTCGCCAACTCTTCAAAGATCGCCTCACAGCGTTCTGTAATGCGTTCTCGACTCTCTGCCTCGGCCTCCGCGTTCACACGGGCTGCATAGGCTGCAAGGGGCTCTTGGAATTTACGGTATGAAATGTAATTCTGTTCCGTTCGGAAGATATCAAGACCCTCCGGAAGAGTGTCAGGGAGAGTCGTCAGCTCATTGTGGACGCAATGTAACGCTTCCAGACCCGTCGGAAGCGTATCCGGTAGCCGGTTCAGCTGATTGTAGTCGCAATTTAGCTCTCGAAGAGCCGCCGGAAGTGTATCGGGCAGCGTCTTCAGCTGATTTTCGACACACCACAATTCTACAATACCCGCAGGAAGAGTATCCGGCAACCTAGTCAGCTGATTGTAGTCACAGTCGAGTACCCCAAGAGCCGCCGGAAGCGTATCGGGCAACGTCGTCAGCTGATTGTGGCTACAACCCAACTGTGTGATACCTGCCGGAAGCGTATCCGGTAGCCGGGTCAGACGATTGCGTCCACACGTGAACCATATGAGCGCCGCCGGAAGTGTATCGGGCAGCGTCGTCAGCTGATTGTCCCCACAATACAACTCCGTAAGACCCGCCGGAAGAGTTGCCGGGAGCGTCGTCAGCTTATTGTGGGTACAATTGAGTACCCTAAGACCCACCGGAAGAGCGTCGGGGAGCGTCGTCAGCTGATTGCCGTAACAAATCAACTGGGTTATACCCGCCGGAAGCTCAGGTAGTTCCGTGAGTTCAAGACGCGACAAATCGAGCGGACCCGACTTCCACGTGCGAACAACTTCTAGTGCGATCTCCATTGTATGGTTGAACTTTGTTCAAGGAGTGTGTGTCTCGCTTGATCGCTGTCTACGCTGGATGAGGGTATGTGAGCTTCCCCTCGAGTTTAATCACACTGTCTCGGTTGTTCTACATACTCATCAATCCATTTTGGTGAGTTGTCACTCGGATCCGTCCAGCCTATACAGACAAAAACAGTCCAGTCACACACACAATGTATACAGTTACATGTCCTCCATATCTACACCTGCCAACATAAGTCGTTCTACGCGCGACGGGTGCCACATTTTCATCATAAGTTCTTCTTGGATAGCCTCACACCGTTGGGTGATGCGCTTCTTCGACACTCGTGGGTCTACAGGGATCCGCCCGATCCACTCCCGGTCGGTCTCCACAAAGTTTCGCCACAGGTCAAGAGTAGTGAGCCTCCTGCTGATCGAGAGGTGTTGGTGGCTGGATAACTCGGGTACGCAGATCAGATCGTTTCCGGCAGCCTCGATCTCCACGAGGCTATGCGGTAGCTCGAACGGAAGGCGTGTGATACGATTCTCTCCGCAGGAGAGAAGAGTGAGACCTGGAGGTAGAGTATCCGGTAGCTCCGTGATCAGGTTGGCCCGGCAGCTCAACTCTATTAACCTCTTTGGCAGCGGAGGGAGCTCTGTGATTCGATTCCCCTCGAGATGGAGGTTCTCCAGACTGTCCGGAAGTGATGGAAGTGACGTCAGACAGTTTATTCCGCAACTAAGAGTGCGCAAGTTGGGAGGCAGCGGGGGCAAGGTCGTGAGACGGTTGACACCCACGCGGAGAACCTCCACAGTCTCTGGTATAGGAGGCAGCTCCTCCAAGGAGAGGCAAGACAAGTCCAGCACCATCTTGGTATCCCCCGTTTTGACCCACTCGCGGACCACATGGTGGGACACCTGTGTGCGGTACACATTCCAGAGTGGACTTTCCGGTAGAGTATTCCACGGAGGCGGCGTCGGAAAGTCCTTCCTGTATGCGTACGTTAGAAATCCTGACATTTTTGGGCTGAAAGGCTGAAGAGGGTATGTGCGCTTCCCCTCGAGTTTAATCACACTCTACCTATTTCTCTACACACTCATCAATCCATTTTGACAATGTCACTCCGATCCGTCCAGCCTCTATGCAAAAACAGTCCAGTCACACATACAGTCTATACAGTTACATGTCCTCCATGTCTACACCTGCCAACATGAGTCGTTCTACGCGCGACGGGTGCCACACTTTCTGAGCCAACTCTTCAAAGATCGCCGCACATCGTTGTGTAATGCGCTCTCGCCTGGCAATCGCATTGATACGCTCGACATAGTCCCAGAGGCTTTCCTCGACTTCACGCTCTGGAAACCTATTGCTCCAACACGCGAACGTTCTAAGACCTCTCGGAAGCGTCTCGGGCAGCGTCGTCAGCTCATTGAGGGAACAATAGAGTACTGTAAGACGTGCCGGAAGATTGTCGGGTAGCCGGGTCAGCTGATTGCCGGAACAATTTAAGTATCTAAGACTCGCCGGAAGATTGTCGGGCAGCTTCGTCAGCCGATTGTGGTAACAAATCAACTCGACAAGACCTTCCGGAAGTTCAGGCAGTTCCGTGAGTTCAAGGCGCGACAAATCGAGCGGCATGGTCGGGCCGCGCCACATGCGAACACGCTCTATGGCGATCTCCATTGTATGGTTGAACTTTGTTCAAGGAGTGTGTGTCTCGCTTGATCGCTGTCTACGCTGGATGAGGGTATGTGAGCTTCCCCTCGAGTTTAATCACACTGTCTCGGTTGTTCTACATACTCATCAATCCATTTTGGTGAGTTGTCCGAGTGAACATGTCACTCCGATTCGACACGTCGTATGCATTTTACATATCTTCCATATCCACTCCCGCCAACATAAGTCGTTCTACGCGCGACGGATGCCACACCTTCATCATCAATTCTTCTTGAATCATATTCCGACGGGCTACGGTTCGCTTTCGTTCCGAGTGGTCTGCTAATCTCTGAATATATCGTCGCATACCTTCTTGTGAGAATCGGCTCGGTAACCCGGTATCGCTACAGAATATAAATGTCAACGTGGAAGGATAGACATCTATATTCGCTAAATCAGGATTCGACGAACAATCAAGATACCCAAGAGAGGCTGGTAGTGGATCCACACATCGAATAGAATTATGATGACACATTAAATACCGGAGTGACGCAGGTAGTTTCGGCAGCACAGTCAACATGGTGTTACGACATCGCAGCTCGATTAAGCCATCCGGTAAGGGAGGCAATGTTTGTAATGGATTTCCCGAACAGTTTAATATCTCAAGACCCGGAGGGAGAGGTGGTAACGAATCTAACCGATTGTTGTCACAGTACAGACACTCAAGAGTCAACGGAAGTGACGGAAGTGACGTCAGATTTTCATTTCCACTGCATATAAGTATTTTTAGGGTCGGTGGCAGAGTCGGAAGAGTCGTTAAATCAAGTTGACTGAGGAATAACGCCCCGTCTTCCCAAACTCGTATTCGATCAAATGCCTCGTCCATTACATGTAAAAACAGTCTATTTGTAGCCAATTTTATGCACCCGCTCAGAATGTACGCCGCCGCTGTACCATCGCTTACTGAATAAAGTCCATACGCTCCACAAAGATCATGTCGTCCCGAAGCTGATCCGCAGGTACTTGATCCGGAGGATAGACACCCACAAATGTGACCCGATTCGACGTCTCCCAACGCACTCGGATGCTCACGTCATACGACTGACCCACCGAAATGTCGGGCGATGAGAACTCGAGGATCTTCCACCACGATGTACTCGAATCGGTCGTATCCTCCAGATACTGAAACGCTGCCCTCCGCGTATTGAACATCTTGTGCATCGTAACCATGTCGCCCGAACGGAATTGCAGAACAAGGTAGGCGTTCATTCTATCACTAATCTGGTAGACTCTGATCAAAGTACCCGATCCGTTTTCATTAAAACGGATTGATGGCCTACTTCACCGAATGTAGATCAGAAAATGAGCGTAGCACAGTTTGTCAACGCCGTCCTTGTGGATTCGCAGACCCAGCTGAACAAACTCTCGGCACAACGGACCACTCCTCTGACAGAACAAGACGTGACCGAGGTCGTTGCACAGAACATGGTATTTGTACCCAGCTCGATGCAGTATGCGGTTCTCCAGGGGGTATGTGGAAACTTGTATACCCAACTCCACGTGGACAACGACCGTATGAATACGGCCATGTCAGCTCCATCGAGGTCTATATCTGCACGAGGGTCATCTCCTATCCCAGCGGACGAGTCAGCCATCGACACAGACGACGAGATATATACCGAAACTGCAGAGACCGAAGCCGTCGTCGATGAAGCAGTGGACATGGACATTGACGTCGAGCACAACCAACCTGAGGTTCCGAGTGACAACCGACCTGAGGATGTCCCACTGCTGACTGATCTACAGCCACTCACTTTGGTCCTTCGTCCGGGTCATAACATTCCATCCTTTCTTATGTTCGGTATGATGAGTCTCGCAGTGGTAGGATGCACACTCGCACTCTGGACTTAGACCAACGAGTATTCCAAACAGGTGGTCTAAAATCCCATCCCTTCTTCATCGTCAAACGGTACCGCTTCGTTGTATTCTTCTCCATCGGCATTCCGAGCTCTCCGATCACCATAGTCGCCATAATCCGCTTCGAGGTCACGACCATCTTCACCTTGCGCCGCCTCCCCCTGGGCACCGTCATCTCGATATTCACGATCGTCGTCTCCGGGAGCAGCATCCTCTTTTTCTTCTTTGGCTTTCTGTTCTGCTTCCTTCTGTTCTTCGGCTTTCTGTTCTACCTCGGATTGAAGCTGTTTCAAAAATGATTCTCGGTCATCACGGGTAATAAGATACGCAGCAATCCCACGATCCACTAACTGTTTGGTAATCTCGCGCTGGGCATCCGGTAAGCGACGCATACGCTCTTTGAACTCTTCACGTTCTCGTGCTCGAAGAGTATCCGTAAACTTTTTGGCCTCGTCCGACTTGGCAAAATACGATCGCAACGTGAGATCCTCGGTCATGGCCCTCTCGATACTTGCTGCCAATGTCGCATCGTCCACAGCATACGATACAAACTCGATGAGAACTCCTCTCATATAATCTCGCAACAACGAGGCGTCTCCGGTAGCTCGTTCAACCGCCGGACGTGTCTCACGTATATATCGTCGAACCTCCGCCGAAACAGACGGTACCTGCGCCACCAAGATCATCCACTGCAATACGATTCCACGCAATAATTCGGCCGACTCGAGTTCGAGTACCTTTTTGAGAGGTTTGAAATCAGGTACTTTTTTGCGCAAACGAGCTCGAATTTCAGCGTCGGAAGGGATATACTCGGCAAGTGCCCCCGTTGCAGCCGTCACTCTCTCCGCCTTGGACGAGGGACGAATCGGGTCCACGATACCCAACTCGACTTGACGGAACGAGAACGGGGTAGAAGGGGTCAACCAAGCCGGACTTGGATCCCGACACCGAAACCGACTCTCCGGGACATCCGATATCGCTTCGGTTGGAGCCAGAAATGTCACATTCTTCGTGGGACGAACCAACGGTGGTTCAAAACTATTTTTAGGAGCATACGCAATCTCCACTCTCGATAACATATCCTTTGCCGCAGTGAGACGGTCTTTGAACACCGGGAGAAACTGCTTGGTCATCGAGGATAACAACACCTTGCGTACTGCCTTCTTGTCGTGAAGGATATTGCGCAACAAGATCACCGAAGATCCCCGAAACGTCGACGGATAGTTCTCAAACGTCTGAGCCAGTGCTCCCAATAATGAATCAACCAACGGAGCATCCGACGTATCCTCGGTATCCCGTGGGAATCCACGGAGTAACAACGGCTTCGATCCAAACGATCGCCGAGGAACCAGCTGTGGACGATGCGTCTGCAATAAAACGATCACCCCGTTGAAACCAAACAATGCCGTCACATATTGAGCATCCGACTGCTGTTTGGCAGTGAGTTTCTTACCGGCTAGTTTTGCGGTGATCTTGGATGATTCGGCACGAACATAGTCGAGAACCGGTTTCAACTGATCCTCCTCCGGAAGCACCTGCAGAAGTGACAAGAGCAAATAGAATATATCTTCCGACGGAGATTCCGGATTGAATAGACCCTGCAATTTTTTGAGAGATACCGCAAACGTAACATGTTCCTCCGGAATAAATGCCGTCTTACTAATTTTCGAACGATACTGGATCAAATGACCATTCTCGTCAAACTCGTCTTGGGCAACCACGATATCGCGAACACGCTCTCCACAATACTGACAGACATTGAATCCCGTCTGAACGACCGTCCATTTGCGAAGGAACGCATCATCCAACTCTCCACCCAGTAATTCGAGAGTGTGTTTGCACAACAAAAAGAGATTCGTATCCTTCTCATAGTAAATATTGCGGACAAGCGTTGGCTCTACATCATCCAAAATCACCCGGATGTCCACAGCCTTGTCTTCCGGTACCCTATCCTCATCCTGAAGGATCGCCACCAGAATCTCTCGAGTATCCGACGGCGGTAACCCGGGAGCAGCTTTCGGTGGATTCGGAATAATCTCGACACTATGATCTGTGAATCCAGACAACAACTGTTGATATGTTTTGATAATCGTGTCATCCGTACCCGGTGTCCACGGTTCTTTTCCTACAAAGGGTGCATCTTCACGTTCACGAAGAACAAACGCCAACGGGATACATCCTCCGCCAGGTCGATACTGCTGTCGGACAACACCTTTCCGATCGGGACAATCGGAGGCACCGTGACCATACCATCCACATACAAAGCACTTGGGCGCACGATAGATACCTCGACTCGCAAAGTCGTCAAAATCTGTAATGTACGAAGGTAAACAATCTTCGGCAGTACCCTCGATTGGCGGTGCCTCGGGCAAGATCACCGGAGGTGGGATCGCAATAGGACCCAGATTCCCAGCCCGAGTTAACAACAGTTTCGACACGAGGACACCTCCATCTATCTGAGACGTCAACCATCGTCGAGTTGCCATACCCGGAAACCATCGAGTCTGATATACATCCAACAGTACTTTGGACGGTTCATCCACGTCTCCTACCTTGAAGGGTATCTCGACGGGTGGAGCCCCTTCTTCGACGAGATCGACCGGAGGAAAGTTCTTTTTCCACAATGCCCACGGAATCTGAGATAACTGAATATCGTAGATCTTCAAATACGGAGGAGCTTCGGTATACGGGTTTGACGTTTTGGGAACTGCATGTTCCATGATCGCTTCGAGAGAAGGAAGGATTGTGGGAAGGTCTTCGGTTGTCTCAATACGAACGGGCTCTTCACGCAGACCCAAAAAAGGATGACCCTCCAGGGGAGAAGGGGGTGCAGGGTTCGGCACATCGATGATATACCCTGTAAACGATGCTTCATCCTGGGTATCGGGTCGAGGAACATGCTGAATACGAAACGTACCATCCTCACGGTATGCGGTTTTGGTGTACACGTACGGTCCAAGCGCAATATGATCCCCGATGTGTGCAGGGTATACAACTTTTTGTTCACCGCCTCGCTGAAAGATTCCACTTTTGGGTAGTGAATCCAGCATTTGAAGATAATAGTTCACCTGGAGTCCACGATCGTCAGCATACAATGGAAGCCATAGCCTATCCCAATCGTACAAGGTTGTACCCCCTGGATCTGTATTGGTATATTTGACCCACGGTAATCGAACTGGACGAGCGTCGACAACTTCTTCGAATCCTTCGGGGATTTCTTTCAGGATTCGGGAATACAGTTTCTGAAAGGCCTCCACTTCGTATTCTGCTTTGTGGATGACTGCCTTGGACAATTTCTTGTCTTTGGGGAGCAGTTTCTCGAATAGATCGGTCGTCTGCTCACGAAGAGTGAAAAATTGAAGTTGTTCGGGTCGTCGAATCATTTCGTCGAATTCAAATTCGTCGAGAACCTGGAATTCGGTCGCCGGGTTAAAAAGTAAGACATCCCCCTCCACAAGCGGTGGCTCCATTATAACTGGGACAACTCATAATTTTATAGAGCAGCAACACACGCGATTACAGAGCAGCAACACATGAATCACACCATTCTGTGATCGTGGCAAATACGTACGACATGATGTCTGCAGGAGTCTTTTCCGTGAGAAAGCGAATCTTCATTTCGGAACGGAGCGGATGAGGGACGTCATAGGAGACAAAGGAGCAGAGTCGAGAGTCATACAGCATTGCTTGAACAAGTGCTCCCACAGTGTGTCCACCAGACTCTGTAACAACTTGGTAGACATTCTCCTCCTTTTCGTGAATGACATCATTTTTTGTCCATTCTTGCACATTCTTTTTTACGATATTGAATGCGTCTTTGGCAATATCTCGAGCTGGAACTGCTCCGATACTTTCGACAACCATGTCAAACCAGTTGGGTCGATCGAGCTCGTTTCGCGAATAGGATCGTTGCTTGTAAAAGCTGTCAAACAGCTGTTCCGCATCTTCAAGTTCCGGATTGTCTGCGATGAACCGATCCTTGTCCACTACAGCCCGTTCCTCATCGATATGAAACGAGTACGTTGCGACACAGCAGTGCGACGACAGTGGGTTTACCCGAAGACTTGCCGTGATGTGAACAGACTCACCCTCCTTGGTTTTCAGAAAGTAGAGCGGAGTTCCCAGGTCACGATCGGTCAACAGAATGTCGGACCGACTCCCCGATGCTACGAAATCCGAACTATACAATCGATGGGTTCCTTCTGCTCTCAGGGTCAGCTTGGTTGTCCGAATGACATCCTCTTCTGTCGGTCGGACATTCACCGGAAGCAACTCGGTACGCAGTTTCAGCATCTCGTGAGGCATCAAGGTGGTGTTCGTGACGATATTGACATCCGCAACTTCCACAACAGGCATCTCATTCAAGAGAGTTCGCCGGAATGCATTCGCAAACTGCACAGGAACATTCTTCAACTCGAAGCGGACACGGTATCCGTTAGCGTCGACAACCTTTCCGGACAACATTGGTACAGAGTCAGACATTCGTTATCAATCTATTCGTTTTTATCTGTGTAAATTCTAATGTCTGCAAACCAGAACGTCCCGATACTCTTTTATAGTGAACGGTGCGCCAACTCCAAGGAAGTGGTACAGACGATTCAGGCTCTGAACAAGGCATCGCTGTTTCGGTTTGTATGTGTCGATACGACGCCTCGCCAGTATATACCCGTCGAAATCAAAAGTGTACCCACCGTGATCCACCCCAACACGAAAGAGATGGTCGTAGGAAAGTCTGCTATATTTGCCAAGCTATCGAAACCTGTCGAAAGCCGTCGTGAGATACCGCAGTCTCGTGCTCCGTCGACACCTGCCTCCACAGTACCTGCCGAATGGTCATTCACGTCCGTCAAATCCATGTCGACCGGTTATTCTAGCTTTGACGATACCACGGCACTCCCCGATGATCAGCTACAATATAGCTTTGTGAACGGTATCACCACCTCGGGTCAGCAATCGATCTTGTCCGATTCAGGGGTCTCGGAAGACACATCAAAACGCCTCGAGCAGATGCAATCCATGCGTGATAACGAGTTTAAAGCATCTGCGCGTAGATAAAATAATGGCGTCGCAGCTGAATGCAACCAAGGCATTTTACACTCAAGTGGGAGCCGTCGTGGACAATCTAATCGATATGTTTCCGGATGATGCAGATTTCCCAACGTTCAAGACATTTCTGAATCTGCTACAGCATACAAACCCCGCTCTGGTGATCAATACCTTCCACCAGAGTATTGCTCTGAAATTTGCTGATCAGATACGAAATCGAAATGAAAAGTTTCTCATCGACTACACGCCAGTCGAGTACGGTTCCGACGTCACCGATATCGTATCCAAGATCAAGAACTATTGGTCCGTCCTCGATGCACAGACCAAGGATTCGCTGTGGCAGTACCTGTACATTCTGATGGAACTATCCAAAAAAGCAGTCGTTTAGACAGTGAGTGCACAACTATACCTAATGGAGCTACAGCATGTTGGACTGGATACCGCGTGTCTCTACAAAGATACTTCCACCAACGGAAATTCCGGATTTGATCTCTACACTGTGTATGACACGGTGTTTCCCGCTGGAAAAGTGACGATGCTGAATCTATATGTTGCGGGAAAGACTGTATCCGGAAGTGGATATTGGTTGCTTCCGCGTTCATCCATGAGCAAGACTCCACTACGTCTCGCCAACAGCGTAGGACTCATCGACCCGGAGTACCGAGGATCCCTGATGGCCGCCATCCACAATACGGGAGATGCCGATGTAACAATATCCCGTGGAACGCGTCTCGTGCAACTTGCACTTCCATCGCTTGAACCATTTTCAGTAAAATGGGTCGATTCACTTCCACAGACGACGAGAGGAGCAGGAGGTTTTGGAAGTACCGGATAAATGTCGAACAAGCAAAGAATAGTGAAAGCATTGCGTGAACAAGTGTGGTTGACGTGGATGGGTAAGGTCTACGAAGCCAAATGTCAGACACGCTGGTGTAAAAATATCATCAGCGTGACGAACTTTCAATGTGGTCACAACATTCCCGAATCGAAAGGTGGCGCAACAACCTTGGGCAACCTAGTCCCAATCTGCAACAGTTGTAACGCATCCATGTCCAATACATACACCTTCGATCAGTGGAACAAACTTCATGCGCCTCAAGATTTCCGATGTTGTACACTTCAGTAGACTCATTGCGACGGTCTATTCAGCAGAGCATCCAGCGCCACGCGAACGATACCTAATGTAATTGCATTCCCGTACGATATACTCGTCTGATCCGCGACCTGAAGTGCCGAACGGCATATCGGACTCCCCGTTGTGATCATTCCACTCAAAAACCCGATCGCAGTGTCCGGAACGCAAAAAGTATTGTATATTTTTATGCTTGTGTAGTGAACCGTATATACCAGGGCAACCGAGAGAACGCTTTTTCCCACCGAGAGAATATCCATTACAAGTACTCACGTTTGCTTCTATCTATGGAACCCGCGCTTTGCGTAACGTGTTTGCAGTCCACCATCTTGACCTTCCCGTCAAACCCCATCGTAAAGTGATGTTCATGCAGGAACTCAAACTCAAAGCCCATGTCGTAGAGCTTGTCTAGAAACGCGTTGGCTGCCGGGATGTCGACTGCTTCCAATGGAAGACCAGCATCCTCACTAACCCACGTCATGTACTCACGACCGTTCTTCGTATCGTGGTAGAAGTACAGTACCTTCGGAGCCATACCGAGCAGAGCAAGTTTCGTTTGCACATGCATTTCCTTCTCGTACAGTTCCTTCGAATCGCTGTACCCCATGAACAACGACTTGGTCACGGTAAACTGCTTTCCCAACTTGCTATAGTGGACAGAATTGTCCGTGTCTGCAGAGATCAATTCTCCGAGAACATGCGCCATCTGTATGAGGTATGTGAGCTTCCCTCTAGTTGAATCACACTCGACCCGATTGTCTGCACTCGTTTCAATCCATTTTGGTTAGGCTGTAGCCTTGAGGAGACTTACGAGGGTGGGCTTCTTGTCACTCTTGTTGAAGGGGATGCCCTTGGCCGTCAATGCGTCACGAAGCTGTTTGATGGTCTTGGAGCCAATGTCATCCTCGGCAGCAACATCGGGAGCTGCCGCATTCTCCTCTACCTCCAGATCGTCGTGAACGCTTACCCTATCATCCTCCTGCGGGGCAGCTGCACCAACCAGGGTCTCGACGGGCTCGAGCGGTGGCATGTCGTCCGAGGCGTCCTCCGTCTCCTCGATCGGGAACTCTTTCACTGCCTCGTAAAAAGTTGGCGGTGGAGCAGACAGTGCTGACGTGAGCGCATTCACAGACTGAGTGATACGCGACTGCTGGACGTACAGCCATGCGACTAGGGCGGTCAACACGAGAACAACCAGAGCAAGGAGCGCGACAATACCGTAGAGAAACTCCATCTTTGTTGTGATACCGCACCAAATTACGAGTTTTTTAACGCTGGAAATCTTGATAACGCGGTTGTGTACAGTACATCGCGCGACGGCGTAAATAGGTTTGGAGACGATTTTATTTGTTTCGGAGAAGCAATGAGCAGTGTCGGATTCGGACCGTCCAAGAAAGGTCGCATTGCAGATTGTAGCATGATGACGCGCAACGTGCGGATCGTTGCGCAGGGTCAGGCAGACGCCTCGTATGTAGAAAATCCTAAGAAAAATCCCTTTCGACTGTCGAGTGCAATTCTAGGTGGGTCGCAGTACGGTTCTGCAATCATTGCTGAACAGAATAATGGCGTTTCAGCGCCGCCCACCCCGGATAGTGGACCGCAAACGTTCCCATCCACGTATGATTTATTTTCTCCGTTTAGTGTAGCGGAGTGGCTGTTGAATAACGGTTACTCTAGCGAATCGACAAATCCGGTTGGAATTACTATGATGACAGCATCTCCCTTCGTCCCAAATCCAGGGTCGCCAAGATCGTCTTCCTTCTACACGAAGTATGTAATCGACCTAACCAAATCATTCACACTAACTGCAACGTTTTTAACCAGAACTGGTGGCAGTCCACCGCTCGATGGATTCGCTGTGGCGATTTCGGCAGACCCTCGTAGGTTTGGCGGAAACGGGGGAGGATTGGGTATATTCGGGTCTAGCACTGGTTACCCTGCCACGACATACCCCGTACTTGCCGTTAAAGTCAATCCATATGGAACGCCAACCACATCTATAACAACCGCAAACACATTTGGAACACCACCGTCGGGAAGTGCAGTATCCATTGCTAGTATAGCAACTAGCATAACCAATACCAACAACCTAACCGTAACTGTTACTTTAGTATACGATTCTACGGCAAAAACTCTTGCATGGACTATAAACGACGGAACGAATAATGCTGCAAGGACATACACGAATGTAGACTTACCTGCCCTACTTGGCGTCGACAATGGATACGTTGGTGTGGGAGCTGGTGCAGGTGGCAAAATTCAACCCGTCTTTCTCACCGGAATGACATACGCACAGTAGATCTAATTCTTACCTACTTTTTCAACAAATCTTTGGGTCCGGACGGGCAAAAAGATTTTTTGGGCAAAAGGGGGGTAAACCGCCGGTTGTCGCGCATATCGATGGTCCCGACGAGATTGGGTTGTTTAACGCTGGAAATCTTGACGAGACGCGTGGTATCCCTTGTTTCCAGGACGGTAATACCACTCCACAAACCTCCGCCCGGCGTTCTTGTAAAAGTTCATCAATATTGCCGCACACCACACGCAATGCAACATGTGTGCCTTGTACATCGGATGCCGTCGACGTCTTCGCCACAACAGTTCCATATACAGTCCCTTTTCCCAACCTCCTTTCGGAAGACGAATGCGACCATGGACAGCCTCGTTTTCAGTATCGATGAGAACCAACAACGACTGTCGAATATACGTAGTACGCGAATCCATTTCTATTCGTCGATCCCGTCTAGAAATCTTCCACGTCCATTTTGATCACCATGTCCGCATCTTTCTTACCGACGCCCGGTTTACTGTAATTGGAAATCTTCCGCTCGAAAAAGTTTCCCTTCCCCTCCAGAGAGATCATCTCCATGAAATCAAAAGGATTCGTGGCATTCCACACTTTGGGAACACCGAGCTGAACCAACAACCGATCCGCCACAAACTCAATGTACTGAGACATCAAATCATTGTTCATACCGATCAGGTGACACGGCAGGGCATCACATATAAACTCCTTTTCCACCGACACGGCATCCTTCACAATCTGCTGTACAAGACTAGGATCGACCGCCTCTCGGAGCGTATGATACATAGTCACTGCAAAGATTGTATGCAGCCCCTCATCTCGTGAGATCAATTCGTTCGAAAACGTCAAGCCCTGGAGAAGACCGCGCTTCTTGATCCAATAAATCGCACAGAAGGCTCCACTGAAAAAGATACCCTCGACACACGCAAACGCAATGAGACGTCGGGCATAACTATCTCCACTCTCCACCCATTGGAGTGCCCACTGAGCTTTGCGCTGAATACACGGGATAGTATCGATGGCTCGAAAGAGTGCCATCTTTTCCGCACTGTCTTTCACATATTTATCGATGAGGAGTGAATAGGTCTCGGAGTGTATACCTTCAATCGAATTCTGAAATGCATAAAAGAGTCGGGCGACCGGCGATTGTACCTCACGCTGGAAACGCTGGGCCAGGTTCTCTTGGACAATCCCGTCCGAACCGGCAAAAAATGCCAGTACACGTTTAATAAAAAATTGTTCATTGGTCGAGAGCTTTTCCCAATCGGATTCATCTTTGCTAAAATCAATTTCCTCGGGAGTCCAGAAGGACGCGACCGCCTGTTTGTACAAATGATACAGCGGTAACTCCTCGGAGCGGATCGGAAATAGAGTGTATCGCTCACCGTCTGTCGAAGAAGAGGGGTCGAACATCTATATATATGCACGATATTTACTATTAAATGCTTATGTCGGGCAAAGAATAAGAGGCGGATGAGTAACGTCAATTTCTTAACGGGGGTGTTCCACCCGCAGTACACATTTGATACAACAAATGGTGTTCAAATGCGTCTCGATACATCTCTAGATGGAAATGTGACGATGGGTGATTCATCTACAAATTATTCACTGACAATTGATGGGATATACATAACTGGCAGCGGCGGTACCCTCCAGATCAGCAGCGATGTCTACCTCGGTGGAGGATTAATCGCATCCAACATACTTCTTCCGACCGGAAATATAGCCGTGGCAACTGGAAATATCACGGCAGGAGGAAATCTTCTTGTAGAAGGGACGTCTCGATTCGGAGGTGATGTCAATATAGGAGATCTCACCACAAGCTATGCACTTCTAGTGAACGGTCTTCCAGTTGCGTTGGGCAGAGATGTATCGCGTTGGGCAGACTATCCTGCTAAAAACAACGTCGATTTGTCGGGATACTCGATTACATCCTCCACAGGAGGAATCACGCTCAGCGGGTGTGTCTACGCACTTGGAAATATTGCGATCCCGTCTGGAAATATCGTCCTTGCGTCTGGAGATATCGCAGTGGGGGGCAGTCTTATCGTAGAAGGCGCCACTCGACTAGTCGGACCAACCGTGATAAATGATGTACTGTATGCAGAAGGCGGGATAATATCGTCCAATATTTCAGTCCCAATTGGAAACATCCTTCTTGCCTCTGGAAATATCGTCACGAACGGAACCCTTTTTGTCGGAGGAAGTGGGCGATTCGATGGAAACGTCAATATTGGAGATCTTAGTACAAACTATACTCTAACGCTCAACGGGGTCTCTCTTAGCAGTGGAGTTTCATCCATTGCTGCTGGAACCGGTATCACATTGAGTGGAACAGCCAGTACCCCGATTATAAACAACGCTGGAGTTCTCTCGTTGACTGCCGGAAACGGTGTCACATTAAGTGGAACAGCCAGTACCCCAATTATAAACAACGCTGGAGTTCTCTCGTTGACTGCCGGAAACGGTGTCACATTAAGTGGAACAGCCAGTACCCCGATTATAAACAACGCTGGAGTTCTCTCGTTGACTGCCGGAAACGGTGTCACATTAAGTGGAACAGCCAGTACCCCGATTATAAACAACGCTGGAGTTCTCTCGTTGACTGCTGGAAGTGGCATATCTTTATCGGGTTCGAACTCGAACATAACGATAAATGCAATTACGGTACCCCCACCATCCGGAACAAGGTTTGCAACATGCTTCATACCGTATGAGCAAATTACACCCGAGATATCCAACGTGGATACACTGTTTGATGTAGGAACCATATACAAAAAATTACAGCAACCTGGTGATCCAAATCCGCCCGTACCGACAGGTATCGGTCAGGGAGACAAACAACCTATAATCGATGCGTTATTTAACAACACAACAATCAATGGAGTACTTGTCACCGTGTATCATTCCGTATACATGTACATAGCCAGTGGTTCATACACTTGTTACGGAAACTTTCAATTGTTTCTCACGGTAAACTCAAATCAGTCATTTCCGACTACTCAAGTACCGTTGCTTCAGCCGCGAAATTATACCTTTATCACAACAGGCGGCCCACAGCCCGTATCTAGCGAGAGTGTTGGAAATGCAGTGACCGTATCCACTCAGTTTAAACTCTACAGAGGAACAGATTATGTTGCGGACCCATTATCTCAGGTCCTATTACAGGTCCAGGGCTATTTTCAGCCTCCTATACACCAAGATGGCCCAGCCACTGGAACAAATGGATTTTATGTATTTAATTCGTACTCCAATAGCCAGTCGTCCAGCAAACCTCAGATTATATACGAAGCGTTTTAAACTAGACATGAGCAATCGACATTTCTTACGTAGCGACTAAATATATGACTCCGGACGCATATCATCCCACGAAATACTTTCGCGGTCTCACTCGCAAAAATAAACGACTCCGTGCGTCTGAAATTAAGAAATACGGAGCACTGTCGTGGAAAAATCCGGCCGCCTACGTGGGATTCCGAACGGATCGAGGTATACATACTCGAAAATCCAAATATACGCAGTCGTGGCGTACCCTCTTTCCCGACGCGCATTCCCTTGCATCGAAAGCAAAAGCTACAGGTGTTCCACTCAAGTATATCAAAGAATCCTACAATCGTGGAATGGCTGCCTGGAGAACCGGACATCGCCCGGGGGCAACTCAAGAACAGTGGGGATATGCTCGAGTCCACTCCTTTTTATTGTGCGGCAAAACCTATCATACCACCGATTCGGATCTAGTACGCAAAGCTGTCGCCGCCTCGGACACGGCAAAACAGTGGTGGAAACGCCGAGGGTGCTAATGCTGTTTCAGAGTCTTTCGGAGTCTCTTGCGTAACGCCATTTTTTGTTTGCGCGTCATCTTCTTGGGATCATACTTGAAAAAGAACCTCAAAAAGTCTGGGCTCTTTTTTGTTGTTTTGTTACGCAGTGCCTGAGTCTCTGCCTTCATGTCTTGGAGTGTCTCCTGTTTTCCAAGACACTCAAGAGGGGTCAACAACTCATACTTTCGTTGTCCCGCATGGTTTGCCAGGTCCACGAGACGCTGCGCAATACACACTAACCGATTTGCATCAAATCCCTCTAGGAAGTGAGCATCCGCATACACAAACGCAAAAAAGAACTGAAGCAACGTAGGAATCGATGCCACCCGTATACCGTTCTGCATTTCGTGGAAACTATGACAGGCCATGGTCTCAAAGACCCGCACCATCAGTTTTCCCGTCGACTTTTCAATAATGTCGGCATGTTTCGGAAGTAACTCTGCATACTTTTCACGAGCCACCACCTTGGTTCGATTCCCAAATAACTCGGAGATGTGTAGAGCATACTCTTCAAAATGCTCCGGAGTTACCAAAATATCCACCGGAATATGCCAAAGATTGGAACGAGATCCAGAATGAATGTCTTCCGCGTGAATTCCCAGGAGAATCACCTGTTTGGTTCGGAAAAAACGATCAAGTACGTCACGGTCATTGGTAGCTAATTCTGGGTTCACTTCATTCGACGGAACGCATCCTACCGGATATTCCTTATTGAGCAGCATTAATCGCTTGTACACCTTTGTCCACCGAGATACGTCTCCCTTGGGTCGTGACAACTCTAGGTACATGGACATGCGCAGGAAATTCGGACTCACGTAATGAATCTTGTTGCGAACGATATTCTCGTTCCAGAGTTTCTTGAATATAGGGGACTCGAGAAAGGTGATATCCGCAACTCCCGTAAAGTCAACAAAGACTTTGAACGTGGATAAATGAGTCCCCGGTTTCACTTCAATATTTTGGAATCCAAGTACGTGAAACCGGTCTGCCAAACGCATCGCATGAATCTGTGGAGTCTCGGAATAAAAATCATAATCGGGAATATCGTAATTTGGATCGTAGAATCTATTCTTCTCGGGTAACAGATTGTTGATGGCTGTACCACCGTAACAGAGAACTCTACTTTCCTGAATAAATTCTTCTACCACACCGAGTATCTTCTTGATCGATGGACTGGTCGCAGCCTCTCGATCAATTATGTTTTGCGCTTTTTCAGCAAGAGATTCAATGTCCATTTGTCTGTACCGAACAAAATGAATTGGTATAGAACCTTTTTCTGGGAGGTGGGTAGTAATGGAGAAGAATATTGAGCGTCGTCGTCGCACAAAGAGCGGTGAGGCAGCGCCCCCGCCTTCGGATACGAAACCGACAAAACGGTACAACACCCGAGGATCGTCCAAGACCGATGCAGTTCGGTGGGTAGACGATGATACGCTGCAAATTACCGAGAAGGCAGCGGCGCCTCCCGCTCCCGAAGACGAAAAGATCATCCACGGCATCTCTCTTCCCAAGGAAGTACCCGTCTCGGTCAAGATCCATATTCACGCCAATTCGAACACCGAGGATGAATACGACGACGAGGATTCCGATGAGGATGACTCGGACTACGACGACGAGGATGAGGAAGAAGACGACCGTTACAACCGTCGAGACCGAAAGGACGAAGAAATGATCACACAGCTCTTGGCTCGATCGTTCGGTGCTTCCTACGGTCGAAAGCGCAGTTCCGAACCACCCATCCTGTTTGTGACCTCTCGGGAGGATAGGGACGACGAGGAACGCGAGACCCCGATCCCACTCACGGTCAAAGAGCGTCGTTACCTCGACAGTCTATCCAAGACCAAATACACCCGGGCGTTGAAACAGATGAAGTCGGTCGTAAAGCATCTCGGCGATACCGATATTCCCTTCAAGTTCCAAATCCTTGATCTCGATACCACCGATACCATCCGAGCCCTACTCATCCACAAGGTCGAGACGATCAACCGGATGGGACACGAGAGCGGCGAGTCTCAGAAACTTCGAGTATGGGTGGAAACGATGCTCAAGGTACCCTTCGGTAAGATCGTTCCACTTCCCGTGACGATGAAGGATCCGGTCGAGAAATGCGCCGAGTTTCTGACCGAAGCGCGAAAGAAACTGGACAAAGCAACCTACGGTATGGAGCCAGTCAAGATGCAGATTCTCCAGATCGTTGCGCAGTGGATTAGCAACCCTGAATCGATGGGCAACTGCATCGCCATGCAGGGTGCTGCCGGTGTTGGCAAGACATCCTTTGCTCGAAACGGGATTGCGTCTGTTCTGGGACGACCATTCATGTTCTTCTCTCTGGGTGGTGCATCCGATATCTCTCACTACATTGGACATTCCTACACATACGAGGGATCCACCTGCGGACGCATTGTGGACGCCATCATCCAGTCCAAATGCATGAACCCAGTCCTCTATTTTGACGAACTCGACAAGATCAGTGGCACTCCCCACGGCGAGGAGATCACATCCATGCTCATCCATCTGACGGATCGGTCGCAGAACTGCCAATTTCACGATCGGTATTTCGCCGGGGTCGACTTTGATCTCTCCAAGTGTCTGTTTGTCTTCTCGTACAATGACGAGAGCAAGATCAATCCTATTCTCAAGAACCGCATGACCATCATTCAGTGCCAGGGATACAAGGACCACGAAAAGAAGATCATTGTGGCAAACTACATCTGGCCCGAGATCCTGCAGCGGGTGGGAATCAAGTACGGAGAGCTTGGAGCGACCGAAGCCGCTGCCGAACACATCATTCGAACCTATTCGAAGGATGAGACGGGAATGCGATCACTCATTCGGGTTGTGGAAACGGTCGTCTCACGCATCAATCTGATTCGGATCTCGGATAAGGAGGTGGCATCCAAATACAAGTTCTATGTTCCGATCGTGTTTCCGATGGTGATCGACGTACCCACCATCGATAAACTGTTGATCGATTACCAGCCCAAGGAACCCGAACGGTGGAGGGATATGTATGCGTAGAATACTCGAAAGGCCATTCGCCTCAGTACATAAATGAGTGAAGTACAATTTGCAAAAAGACACATTCGGAATCGTTTTTCACTGATGGTCTTACCCTCGATCTCGGGGGGTCTGTGGAGCGTCTACGAGAATGCCCAGAAAGTGTGCGAAACCAATGGTCAACAAGATCAGACACTCAAGACGTTTCAGAATCTACTCGTGTACATCCCGAAATGGGATGAGACTCGACTGAATGCCGAGGTCGATCGTATCCAGGTGGCATCCGGATGTTCTTATCTGGAAGAGCTGCTCACTGCCACATTGATTACCTATCTTCGAGCATTTGCATCCGTTCAGTATCAGAATCAGACCGAGATTGAAGTGGAATTCGAACGCCCTCCGCTGGGTCGATTCATCCACGAACTGTACAAAGAGTCGGCGAGACAGTGTTGGACCCATGCATATCTATTCAAGACGTATCGTACCACCACCGAGCAACAGGCCCGAAATCGTCGGGAGATTGATACCATTCTGGATGCAGCATTCGACACGACCCTCGACTCGTTTTTGCCATGGAAGACAATCGTGGACAAGTATTTCAAAGAGTCAACAGCGCCACCGGTGACCATCGAGCCCACGACGTTATCGACGAAAGGTGGAGTTCAGTTTGCCGAGCCAGAGGACGAGGACGACGACGAAGAGACCGAGGATGAAGACGAGAAACCGGCACTTCAGTTTTCCGATGAGCCGGTCGAGTTACAGGTGGATGATCTGTCTCCGGAAGACAAGGAAGAGGAAGTCACCAACTTGGTACCCTCGGATGAACTCGTTCTAAAGCTGTGAAGGAAGACCCCTTTCTACAATAAATGATCGATTGGACAGTTGTGCTCGTGGTGGTCTTTGCCGTCGTCGTAATCTATGTCGTGGAGAGATATACTCGTCAGAAACCTGTAGAGGTCTCGGATGCTCTGAAACTGGGTGCACTCGGAGGAGCAGTCACCGGGGGTGTCTTATACACGATTGGTGAAGGAGGTGGAGCAGCGACGACGGAACTGTTGGATGCCGCTACCTCTGCTGCTCAGGATATGTTTGTAGGAAAACCGTCTTTTTAGACCGCTGACCATTTTCAGACACGGTTCGAAACGAGTTACCCAACTAATCCTTTCGAAACCTGTGCATCCGCTCTTCGAGACACATATCGTCCCACTCCAACTTGGACACTTTTTTCTCGCCACTTCGCATCGTGCCTACCCAAACCCCGGCCTTTCCTCCCTCCTCGGACCATTCGTTCTTGATCCAACACGATGGGTACTTGGTAATAAGATGCTCAAGCATCTCAAAATCGGGCATCGAGCGGCTCCAAAGTTTCATGTACACTCCTTCTACACCCTGTTCAAAAATCTTGTTTGCCCACTCGGGGGCGAACTTGAATCCGCTCATGATGTCTGTGAGTTCATTCACGTTCGCGGTAATTGTCAGATGGTTCCAGCAGTCGTTCGGCATTGTATGGAACAACACTTCCACGTTTAAATATGATATTTCCGCGGTCTTCCCAGCTTTATTGCGCCATCTCTATGCTGTTTAGCGGTGCGTTGTGCGTGACAATTAACACACACGAGATCGCACTTTGAGACTTCATTATAGAACGTCTCATCCTTGTTACCCAGCAAGTGTGTAACATTACACTTCTTATCTGCTGGATTTCGGTGATCCCAGTGAAACATTGCATGAGTTTCCTCAGTAACCACGATTTTACAATCCGCACATTCTCCGCGTTCCATCATCGCATTTCGCTGCCTTTCTTTACCAAGAGCCTGTCTCGGAACTAAAGTTTTGAGAGTTCTCCTGGAATGACATGATTTACATTCACTTCTTACACTTCTTTTTGACTTATAGAAGTTGTCTATACTCTTCGTCTCTTTACAAGTTGGACATTCTCGCGACATATCTTTTTCGGATGGGGTTACATCTCCATGATTTTCCGCCTCTATTTTTGGCAGGGTGGTAGACAGTGCGGTAGCCAGTGCGGTAGGCAGGGTGGTAGACAGTGCGGTAGGCAGTGCGGTAGGCAGGGTGGTAGACAGTGCGGTAGCCAGTGCGGTAGCCAGGGATGTAGACAGTGCAGTAGATACGGCGGTAGCCAGGGGTGGTACATCTCCATGAGTTTCCGCTTCAATTTTTGGCGATGAAACAGATGTAGTTATCTTCTTGCAGGTACGCCTGTTGTGTCCCTCTTGCATACAGTTAGAGCATGTCTTCATTTTGATGTTTGGGTCTGTTAAAATTCACGAGTTCGTTTTTGGTGAAACCGCTTGAGGCTTTCGTCCTAATTTTCCACTACGAGACAGGTCTCTCCGGATGGGATTTTTTCCATGAAGAGGTACGGTGTTCCCAATTTCTCCACCTGTGTCCGAGGAACTGCGGTGGATTTACAGTATCGGGTAATCGCCTTGTACAAGTGGAACCCCTCATATCGCTCGTGGGTATCCTTTGTCGCCAGATCGCGAAATAGAATAGATGTTCCATCCGGTAACGTAGTCCACTGCATAAGGATTCGAAAGAGCGGATCCGCACTATACTCGTTACAGAGAGGTCCCAACGGAAAACAATCCCAAAATAGAGATGTAGCCAATCGTACCAAGTCAAACGACGCGTTCGGCTTTATCTGTGCATACTTGGGATTGTAAAACGGTTCGATATTGTACTGTCCACCTGCTTCTTCTTCCTGATCAAACTGATTCGACATGAAGAAACGCGCATCACGCATTCCCGGCAACTTTACAGAAAACGTCGAGCGGTCGAAATCGATAATCTTGAGCACATACCCATACGTGGGAACTCGATACTGTTTTCCTCCGACATTGTAGTACAGATATTCTCGCGCAGTGGATACGTACATGACATTATTCACATGCAGATCATTATGCACAAATCCAAATGTCCGCTGCGCAAAGGTAAGTGCAAACACCACCTGAGCAATCCAGGCAACCCGCTTAAATGATTCAACATTGTTCTTGAAGAGCTCGTACAATGTTCCTTCACATTTCTGCATAACAGTTGTTTGTACCGGAACATCGTGAAAGATAGCTTCCGCAAACTGTTCGTCCTCTTCCTGAAACCCAACCCCTTCTTCGTGGTCACTCCCATCCGAAGAACACGTATGTACCGCAAATACATAACTCGTAGACACACTGTCGATCTCATGTTCTTCCGTATCCATATCGAGAGATGCCGTGTCCGACTCTCCATCACTCGTGGTATGACTCGGGGCAGACAACTCTTCGGCGACCAACGTTGTTTCCTCTCCGAGGGTTATCGCCGGGAGTGCACGTAGTTTCAGATCAAAAAAATGCCCCAGATTCGGTAGAAACCACGGACGCTCCGATAACTCTTCATAATCATCCGAAATATCGATCGAATGCTTCACAGCGATCCCCGAAAATGTTCCAAATACCAACGGAAAGTGGATACACTCGGACTCGGAGAGTATGATACTTGCGAGAGCACCTACATAGGCTGCATTGTGTGGAGACTGGATACGACGAAACTCTTCCGGGGCAGTCTCCTTCTCACACGGAAGTCCCGATGTACCAAATTCACCCCGCATCAGCTGAAATGCCGGTAAAATCATGGTGGTTTTCCGGTGTACAGATATCTCCACTCCGTCGACATACACAGTATCGGATCCACCGATCGTCTGGATACTCTTTTTGAGGCGAATACCAAATTGATAAGGAGTTCGAATTGTCTCGAATTTAAAGAGTTCTTCCAGTGACGGAAAAAAAGATTGAATCCGGCGAATGTTCCAGTTCTTTTCAGCGCTCTCTCGCAAGGATTGCAAGTTGGGAATCCGAGTTACGTCCAGAGTCACGGTCGATGTACGGAGGTCTGGGACCGGCTTGGGCATATTATGTAAACCCTCCGACGGAAGATCCACGTTTTTTACGATCCGAAGGATGCTGCACCTTCGGCGGAGGGATATACGATAAACTCAGATCCACAATCGATCCATATTTTGGAAACACCTGCTCGTAAAACGGGGCTACATACTCGTGAAACAAAAACTTGACCTTCTCACCCAAGGAATCCACAAAGAGAAAGACGGCATAAATGAAAAATAAGCCAGTCGCATATGTATCCAAGAGTCTGACAAACTGAGCATGGATCGGAATGATCGGAAACAATTCATTCATGATTATGCTGGTCCAGAATGTTAGCACGGCAATCGACATGATCTGTACAGTCAGTTCCGACACTTTATAGGTCACCGACTTGTCTTCCCATTCAAGACCAACATCATGATACGGTTCGTAGGTATCAAACAAATAATAAAATACAAATGATACCAACGTTCCCAGAAAGGTGTATACCGCAGCCAGAACGGCGATATTCAGAGTCAGACGGATCCCGTCACTCCATGAAATATTCATCGGTGGATGTATCGTGTACGCGTATTTCATTGTGTATGATAATAGAAATATCTTGTAATGGACTTCAGTATACGTAAATTCAATATGGCTATGCTGAAAGAAAGAACAGCCGTGGACTCCCACAAATCACCCATGATTGTCATTATCGGGAAAAAAGATACCGGGAAATCGTTCTTGGTTCGTGATATTCTCTACAATACTCAAGAGTGTTATCCCATCGGGACCGTCATTTCGGGAACCGAAGTAGCCAATGAATTCTTTCAACATATGGTTCCATCTCGTTTAATCTACGACAAGTATTCACCCGATATTATCACGAAAGTGATTCGTCGTCAACTCATGCTCAAACAACAGCGAAACAATGCCCGAATCGCAGGGGGAAGTGAAACGACGATGGATCCCCGAGCATTTCTAATCTTGGACGACTGTTTATACGATAGTACGTGGATTCGTGAAGAATCGACTCGATACGTCTTCATGAACGGACGACATATTGATCTCACCAGCATGATCACCATGCAGTACCCCCTCGGTATTACCCCCAATTTGCGCACCAATGTCGACTTTGTGTTTATTCTTCGCGACAATTACCTAAAAAATCGTCGAATCCTCTACGAGAACTATGCAGGTATGTTTCCCACGTTTGATATGTTTTGTCAGTTCATGGACCAGTGTACCGAGAACTACGAATGCCTGGTGATCTGCAACGGCGTTCAGTCCAACAAACTGGAAGATCAGGTATTCTGGTACAAGGCCAGTGACCATCCGTCGTTTCGATTGTGTGCACCCTCGTTATGGGTCGACAACAAACCCTTTACCTCCACCATGCTCGGATCCACCGAATACGATCCATCCAAAGTGGCCACCAAAGGTCCATCCATCTACGTGAAGAAAACAGACGATAGACTCTAGTCACATATCTTCCATATCCACGCCCATCAACATGAGTTTTTCCACTCGCGATGGGTGCCAAACCCTCATCATAAGCTCTTCGCAGATCTGAGAACACCGCTGGGTTGTCCGTTCTTTGGAGTCCCGTGCGTCCAGTGCATTCACCCGAGCTATAAACTCACGAATAGACTCGTACGATTGTTGTACCGGCATGGAATTGAAATCATTTTTCAGACGGATAAGTCCGTCTGGCATCACGTCCGGAAAGCATGTCAACTTGTTCCTATTACAATACAGCGTTTCGAGTCTCGATGGAAGCCGATTCGGAAGAGATGACAATCGACAATTGTCTACAAACAGTACTCGAAGCATATCGGGGAGAGTCTCGGGCAATATTGTGATTGGATTGTCGGTACAGTCGAGCATCAGAAGTTGAGGTGGAAGAATCGGTAAGGTCTTGAATGCATTCTTTTTCATAACGATCGACAGGAGTGTGTCAGGTAGACTCTTCGGAAGTGTAGACAGTCTATTTTTAGAACAGTATAGACTCTCAAGAGTCGCCGGAAGACGTTCCGGTAATGACGTGAGCTCACACTCGGAACAATGAAGTCTCGTCAGTGTATCGGGTAGAGTCTCCGGGAGCTTCCGGATCGGATTCGAACTACAATACAGCGTCTGAAGACCCGATGGAAGCCGGTCGGGTAAGGATGTTAGCATGTTAGAATCACAGTACAGATGCAGAAGACTGTCTGGAAGAGTCTCTGGCAAGGATGTCAACCTATTTCCGTAACAACATAACGTCACGACACCCTCTGGAATGTCGGGAAGTTCCGTGATACGCAGATATGCTATATCTAAAGTACCGGCCGGGTTTCCACCGGTTGCACGAAAGAATCGAATCCGTTCGAGTGCATACTCCATAGTCACATCTCTATACGTGCGTTCAAATCAATCTGTTTCGTTAAGTTTGCACTTCAATATCCGGAGGAACCTCTGGATTTTGTAGATCATAAAACTCGGTATACTCACGGGCAATGACGGTATCATCCCAAATACGGAAAAAATACAGTGTCCCGAGACGTCCACGATAGGCACCGGCTACATCCATAGCCGACGCAAACATAAACTGACCAAGCGGCTTTCCGGTCGATTTTTCCTTGTAATACCGCTGTGTGTCCATGTTGTATTCTATGGTATATTCATTCGAAAACGGCTTCACGCGTCACGGAGTGCTCCCTCCGAAGGGTGTACCGCAGGAGCAGTCATGACCGTCGTCTCTGCCTCCGCCTTGCTGTTCTCGAGCTTCTGACGAGCATTCTGCTCCTTCTGAGCCTGGATAGCCGCCTCACGCTCTTCGGCGAAGAATAACTCACGGTTCGCCTCGTTCTCCTTGTACTTGCGCATAATCTCATTGAGCTGTGCGTTGGCATACTCGACATTCGGCATCATGTGATCCGATGGATCCCACGGCAGCCAACATCCCATTTTTCCAATAACGATATTGTCCTTCGGGTACTTGCGCTGCAGAACCTTTGACCACATCTGTGCCTCCTCAAACGAGGGGAATGCTCGACGCACCTTGACGCCACGGATATTGCACTGGAACCCAACCTGCTTGTCGAACGCCTCTTGGACCTCGCGCTCGTGCTTCAGTAGAAACGTCGCATATCGATCCCCAATATCCGACGCCTTGATCTCGTCGCGGTGCACCTTCTCAAACTCGCGCACATCACCCAGAATGTCGTCGATCTTGATAGAGTACTTTTTCGACAGGAATGCCATGAAGCCATCCAGACCCTTCACCTTCCAATCGTAATCTGTCCACTGCATGAACTTTTCAAAAAAGAAGTGCTCTTTCTGCTTGACAACCTTCTCGGGAGACAAAAATGACGTGACGACATATCGCTGGTTGGGGAGCTCCGGATCCTCGTCAAGGTAATCGACCACCTCATCGTTCTCATGGGTTGGAAGAGTCACACGCTTGGCCATTTGTATTGCATATGGTCACTATTCCTAAATATGTAACGCAGAGCCGCGTACCCGCGTATAAAATTCTTTGCCTGAATATAAAATGCATTGGCTTATGTCCCTCTTCACTGCGGCGCTTTTCTTTGTTCTGACTCCGGGTGTCCTCCTGTCCCTCCCTCCCGGGGGGTCCAAGCTGGTGGTCGCCGCGACCCATGCAGCCGTGTTTGCACTCGTGTGGCACCTCACGCACAAGATGGTATGGAAGTTTCTGTACCCCAAGGCATAAATGCCCAAACCGTACTCCTGGAGAATAGGGAGCTTCGATATGCTTCCCATCGTCTTTGGAACTGCAATGGCCCTGATTGATGTGGTCATGATGAGCACCCTCAAAATGATCCACGGCGGTACCGTATCGTCGTCCTGGGGTCTCCCGTTTGCTGTGGGTATCTATGCTCTGGAACCCCTTCTGTTTCTGAACGCCATGAACTTTGAAGGAATGGCCGTGACCAATCTCATTTGGAATCTCATGAGCAATATCGTCGTCACTGCACAAGGTATATTCATATTTGGTGAATCGGTTCGAGGGGTACGCTGGGTAGGAATTGGAATGAGTTTGGTGGCCCTCGCATTACTTGCCTACACTGACGATAAGTGAAAAAATGTGCGATATCTAGTATAAACACAAATGGCCGACAATGCGAAACCCGCCCCCCCTGCCGCCCCGATGTTTGGAATCGATATCGCCGACCTTGTGAAACGCCTCATCAAGTACGCTCTGGAGGGTCTCGCCGTCGCCGTGGCCATGTACCTCCTCCCCGGCAAGAAACTCCGCGTCGATGAGATTGGCACCGTCGCCCTCACAGCACTCGCCGTCTTTGCAATCCTGGATATCTATGCTCCCTCGGTCGGAAGCTCCGCACGTACCGGTGCAGGATTCGGTATCGGCGCCAACCTCGTTGGTTTCCCGGGCCGCTTCTAAGCAAGATATACAAATATAAATGCCCACGACCCCTCCGAAACCTCGGGGACTCTTTACCGACGGTTGGAACTCGTTCTGGCATGTCGTGTTTGGTATCTTGGCCACGACGTTTCCACGATGCATTGTTCCTACATTTTTAGCGTACCAACTCTATGACCCGACCGATCCAAATGTATGTGTCGACCTGTCTGAATTCATGTACGGGTTTCTGGTCGGTATGGTCATCGAATGCATTCACAAGATATTTTGAGCGTGTACAGGATCATTATATATGGACTACCTAGTTCGGTATAATGGCACCTGGATTCGAGTCACGCCACGACCCTATGAACCCGAACGAGTCACGCATCAAATAGCCTGGCTCAAAATTATTCACGGAAAAGGCTACCGAGAATGGTTTGAAAACGAACGTAAACTTTCCAAGATACTCTACAATGAATGAGTTTCTGTACTCGGGTCTTGTGGCCTCTGGGTTTACATTGGCGCTCTTTTTGACATTTGTGATTACCTACTGGGCCTTTCGCGGATTCCTACCCGGATCGAGAGTTGTGGAACAACCACTCGTCGCTCCCAACGATCTAGACGGACAAACCGCAACCTTTCGACTCTTTTATGTCAACTGGTGCCCATATTCGAAAGATGCTCTGGTTGCCGTGAAACAACTGGAGCACACCATATCCGGGTTCACATACGGCAAAAAACGCGTCGTCATCGAATACACTGACTGTGAAACCCATCGCGACGAGTGCGCATTATTTAAGGCCGATGCATATCCCACATACAAACTGATCACCTCGGTGAAAATGTACGAGTACATTGGTCCCGCAAATGTCCGCACGTACCGGACATTCTTAGAGTCTGCTCTCGGAAAGGAAGAGCCGGTATAATTCCGCACCTTTTGTCAACATGTATTCGACATCTGGCTCCGGATCGAGCATACCCACCGTTGATTCGTGTAAAAGTACGACATTCTGTGGATATTTCGATTTGATACGCAATACATCCGTCGTCGCATGACAACGCATCACTGCGGAAACAAACTCGGAAGGCGTAACCTCGGTCAGCGGTCGGTTATCCACTAAAAAGAACCCGATCGCTTTCGTTCGATGTTCCGGTTTTACCAGTTTGAGAGTCTGTTTACAAAGTACCGAACCATCCACAAAGACTCGTCCACGAATTGTGTGAGGAGTAAAGACGAACGGCAACGAAAACGATGCCCGAATGGCATCCCACAGCCCTACATGGGGTCCAAATAGAACCAATTTAGTTCGACTGAGATCGGTTGCGACGATATTCAGTGGAACAGATGCATCCCCGATCGTCAAGGTATCGAGATCAAGTCCTTTCGATTGGAATATCTGTTTTAGACATGCGTGGATTTTTTCACCATTATCGAACCCGAGAGTCTCACGAAAATGAACCAGTGACCCTAGATTGGGATGATCGAGAATCGAATGAAACGAAAAATGAGTTCGAGCAAAATCGGCAATTTCATCAATGGTACAGCCGAAGGCCAATCCCGCAACCAAAATTGCCCCAATGGAAACCCCGTACATCCCGTCCGTAAAGACACTGGCAAAGTTGGAAGTCCCTACCGTTTTGGCAAATTCGAGGAGTGCACCGATTTGTATTCCTCCACGAAATCCCCCGCCGTTCAAACACAATATTGAATATTGTCTACTCATTATAGTAGAGGTATGTTGAATGCGAAAGAGCTTTGGCGCGATGAAGAGCATCGAAAAATTCATCGGATGAAAGCTATGAGACCGGTTTTAGCAGGATTATTTCAGTCGATTAAGGTCCATGCACAACAGAACCCTGGAAGTCCGTATTTTGCATTTGAAGTACCGTCGTTTGTGTTTGGATATCCGTTATTTGATCATGCGGAAGCGATTGACTTTGTCAAGACGACGTTGGAAGAGCAGGGATTTCAGGTGTGGAATGTTCCACCAAATCTGTTGATGATTTCGTGGATGAAACCGGCTCGTCAAACGGCTGCGAAACCAGGTATACCGAAACCTCCGGTGGATTACCGACCGTTTGTGTATGATGAGTCGGCATTTGCGTATCTCACTCGGGAATGAATGTTGCGCGTTCATAAAAACGGAATCGAATATCGAGAGTCAATAGGTTGACCACAATGTGTAGCCACCCATCCAAGTATACCGTTATAGACGAAGGACAGTCCGTATGTTCATCGTGTGGAACTATACTCGAACAAATGATTGACGACGGTCCGGAGTGGCGTTACTATGGATCCGAAGACCGAAATGATGATCCGTGCCGTACCGGGGTTGCCAACAATATTCTGTTGCCGGAATCGTCGTATGGATCGATGGCAATGAATATCAAATGTACATCGACACAGTTTAAACAGATTGTGAAACTGTCGGCATGGGCGTTGGCGTCACATTCGGAACGATCTTGGTTGAGGGCTCTGGACGTGCTTCAGACGTATGCATATACGTCGGGATTGCCCAAAGCGATATTGCAGGATGCGTGTGCGCTCTTGAAATCTCAAGAAGATGCTCTTACCTTGCGAGGAGAGACGCGACGTGCACTGATGGGTGCAGTATTCTTTGTGGCATGTCGAAAGAATGGCGTGTCCCGGACTCATGAAGAAATTGCCACTATGGTTTCGGTGTGTACACGGGCATTGTGTAAGGCGATACAACGGTTTGATATTCCGTTGGACAAGGAGAATCCACTCATGATGACTCAGTTATCGCTGGTTGAGCGCATGATGAACGGATTATGTATATCAGAAGACCAGCGAACGACGATTCTGACCAATATTCGAAAGGTCTTTTGTGATCCTGAACAAGAGTTGGATCATACCCCTAAGGTTATGGTAGCGGGGATTATCGCGTCGGTTCTTGTGCACACGTCGTCGGATCCTCGAGCAATGTTAAAGACATTTTCAAAGCATTGTGGAGTATCGGTGGTCTCGATTCAAAAAGTGATGGAAAAGAAGGTTTAGTATGCAGGGATTAATTCGATGATGCAATATCCTGCACCACCTGCACCACCTGTACTTTGGGGATCCCCAACGTTGCTAGTCGCACCGCCACCACCACCACCGCCTCCAAGTGTACCCGCTACGGCATTGCTTCCACTACCAACACTATTTCCATCAGCACCCCTGCCACCGTTAAGACCTCCCCCACCACCACCTCCAAAATAACCGTTCACGAGATTGCCAGGTGCTCCTGCCGTGGCCGCCACGCTATCCAACGGGAATCCTCCACGCCCTGATGCCGTATTGGTTCCGCTGGTGCCGTTATACTGTGCATAGTTCGCACTTAAATACCCACTACCTCCTCCTCCGCCGCTGCTGCTGCCGCCTCCTCCTCCTCCACAGTATCCGTTTCCGCCAATGCCTCCGGTATTTCCTGCTCCCGCAGTACCGGCGTTTCCACCGGAGGCCGAGACAACGGTGATGGAATTAACTACAATAGAACTTTCAGTTCCGGCTCCACCTGCACCACTTGAACCACCTGCACCACCTGCACCAATAGAAATATAGTAATTAGCCGTATTTCCTAGATTTGTCCCATTTGAAAGGGGGTATGTACCCTTCCTCACGAATCCAGACCCACCGCCACCACCACCACCGTTGCCAGTGAATCCACTGGCACCCGCGCTGCCGCCACCGCCACCACCAGCATTATGGTAGCGTATCATGTATGGCTGACTGAGGGTTATTGCAGGGAAATAATGGGTTCCCGGAGTTGTGTATGCGATCTCGTATCCGATGGGGAACGTGTTCACTCGCAATAACCCGTTTACGTCGACAACCGTTGGAGCATCACCGTTGGGACTAGCTATAGTTAGCCCAGACGCTCCGATAAAATTGCTATATATACCGCCTACCAGCGTTTGCCATAGTCTAAGGTTCGGAACCACCCCCTCTGACATGGAACAATAGAATCCTGTATAACTATCTGACGTAGCCATTCTTGCAAACGCACCACCAGTATTGGTAGCCGACTGCAGCTGCGCAGGGTTTGATCGTACGCTTATCTCACCAGAAACGTTCAAGGTACCATATACGTCAACAACAACACCGTTTGACTCTCCGTTTACCGGATAAAATGCATGATTGTTTGCCTTGTATTTCGCTATCCCGGGTGTTAAATTTTCTATATCCAGGGTGGGCTGCCCATTCCTAGTGACACGGAGTCCATTCACATCGCGACTTAACGCCGCCGTTGATGACCCATCCTGATATGCAACACAATAACCTGCGTTGACAACACCATAAGAGACTAAGTTACCGCTACTGTTTTGTATGTTTGCATCGATAAACGTTCCGACACTTGCGTTGTTTGTAACGGACACACCCGAGACTCCAATAATGTTCGAATAAAATCCGTTTGACCCTAGCGTTTGCCATAGTCCAAAGGTCGGAGCCACCGCCCCCGCCGTGGACTGCAACTCCGCAGACATGCTACAATAGAATCCTGTGTACGTACCTGCCGTCGTCATTCTTGCAAACGCCCCCGAAAGGGTAGACGACTGTATAACCCCTCCGTTGTTTATATTGTGATAGCTCATATCGAGATCTACCGTAGCCGGATTTGCAAAGCCACCACCACCACCGCCAGTGGCAGTAATAACTACGTTCCCCGTGGACGTGTTGACACTAATACCCGACCCAGCGGAAATACTCGTAACTCCGCCCGGTGCGTACGTCACTCCGTTGATCGTATTCACACTCAGATTGTTTACGACATTGAGGCTTGATGTAGACAGAGTATGAAGCACATTCATAGCACTCACATTGGAAATGACACGGCTGTTCATATCGAGATCCACATTTGTCGGTGTAGAAAAATTACCTCCACCGCCACCACCGCCAGTGGCAGTAATAACTACGTTCCCCGTGGACGTGTTGACACTAATACCCGACCCAGCGGAAATACTCGTAACTCCGCCCGGTGCGTACGTCACTCCGTTGATCGTATTCACACTCAGATTGTTTACGACATTGAGGCTTGATGTAGACAGAGTATGAAGCACATTCATAGCACTCACATTGGAAATGACATGGCTGTTCATATCGAGATCCACATTTGTCGGTGTAGAAAAATTACCTCCACCACCGCCACCGCCAGTTGCACTGATGACAGGATTTGTTGCTGTTCCGGTTATACTTATGTTTGTACCTGCATTTGCAGCCGTAAGTCCAGATAGTCCAGTATATGTCAGTGTCACGTTTGGACCAGTCCCCCCAGTGACCGTAATGGAAGCATTCGCACTCGATATAGAGTTTACGCTCCCACCGCCACCACCACCGCTGATCGTAACATTGTTTGCGTAAAGATTTCCGCCGATCGATACGTTATCCGCAACGTACATATTTCCTGCGACCGTGGCATTACTTCCCACGCTAACGTTATTCAAAACGTTCAATGTTACGAACGACGTCATTATTTATATGAGGCGTGAACTTTTTTATCCAAAAATCGTCACAGTTCAGTTCTTGTAATTGTTGTTCACGGCCTGAACTTGCTGAAACGGATATGTCTGTATCGAGCTCCCCGAGCAATTGTTACACTGTCGAACAGCGATCTGCGTCGTTGTATATGTTACAATATTCGGACACTCGGGGCACGACGGCTGAAACGTCACCGTTGCGACCAGAGAATCATACGGAATATACAGTGCATCTCGTCGAGCAACTCGCAAGAGATCCGAATTCGGTATTCCTCCGAGCGGAAATGTATTCTTTGCCAACAGCTGATTGTAGTTTTGCTGTATCGCCTTGTTTTTTCGCATCGTCGTGACGTCGGACGAGTCGCGTAACTGAATTGCATTTGACATCTTTATCTACTATAAAGAGAAAGATGAAAAATGAAGGCTGGTTTCTGATTGCGTTTATTCTGTTGGCGGTTATCCTCTTGGTGATGGTATCTCAAGCAGATCGGTCCAAAGAACATTTTGACCCACCGGTCGATACCGCCACTCGCGTCTCTACTCTTGAAACCGAAGTGAAAACACTCGACGATCGAATGTCCAAGGCCGAGACCACTCTGCACGACCAGGAACAACAAATAACCAAAGCCAAATCTGATGTGGACACAGCCACGACCCAGATTCAGATGGTGAATTCATAGCAACTCTTGAGAAACGGATTCCGTCCGTTCCACTCCATGTCTCCACTCCAATGGAGATCGCAAAAGAACGTGTCCGCAACTGGACTTCTGGTCTGCTGGATCTATCGTGGCTTAGACTCACAGAACTGCCTGAACTTCCTGCAGGTCTTGCAAAGTTATGGTGTCATAACAATCTGCTGACCAAGCTACCCGAAACTCTTCCTGCGGGTCTTCTAGAGTTGCATTGTTACAAAAATCATCTGACCACGCTACCCGATACTCTTCCAGCGGGTCTTAGAGAGTTGCATTGTTACCATAATCGGCTGGTCTCGCTACCGGATACTCTTCCAGCAGGTATTCGAGACTTATGTTGTGATCATAATCAGCTGACAAGTCTACCGGATACTCTTCCTGCGGGTCTTACACAGTTATATTGTTTCCACAATTTGCTGACCAGGCTACCCGATACTCTTCCTGCAGGTCTGATAATTTTAAATTGTTATGAAAATCAGCTGACCACGCTACCCGAGACTCTTCCGATGGGACTTCTAGAGTTATATTGTTATGAAAATCAGCTGACCAGGCTGCCCGATACTCTTCCAGCGAGTCTTAGATCGTTACAATGTGCGAACAATCGACTGACTACGCTTCCTGAATATCTTCCTGCGACTCTGAACCGGTTACTTTGTGGTGAGAATCATCTGGCTACGCTGCCCGATACTCTTCCTGCGGGTCTTACAGTGTTATATTGTTTCGACAATCGGCTGACCAGGCTACCCGAGACTCTTCCAGCAGGTCTGACAATTTTAAATTGTGATGGCAATCAGCTGAAGACTCTTCCCAATACTCTTCCAGCATCTCTTACACAGATAAACTGTAATGGCAATCTGCTGTCTAGGCTACCAGAGACTCTTCCTGCGGGTCTTACAAGGTTAAGTTGTTGCGACAATCAGCTGACCACGCTTCCTGATACTCTTCCTGCCGGTCTTCTATCGCTACATTGTTACGAAAATCAGCTGACCAGGCTACCCGATACTCTTCCTGCAGATCTTCAACTGTTCAATTGTATGAGCAATCAACTGACGACTCTTCCCAAAACTCTTCCAATCGGTCTTACAATATTCGCTTGTTCCAACAATAACTTCCCAGATATTGAAGACGATGAAACTATTCCTGATTATGTAGCCCGTGTGAATGCATTCGCAGAAGCAGCCAGTCAAGAACGTATCGTGCAACGATGTGCTCTCTACTTTGAAGAATTAGCGCAGAAGGTCTGGCATCCTCAACGTGTAGAACGACTTATGTTGGCAGGTGTAGACATGGAGGAGATGTGAAAACGGATGCGAATCATCATCTTCCGATTATATATCAAAAATGTTTCGAAACATTGGTCGTATTGGTCATCTGCTCACCTTTGAACATAATGCGTGGCGCACGAACTACACTACGGTGTATGTGCCGGTATCTTTGGTGACCCTACAACTGGATAAGCATGGCATAGTAGTCAGTTCTATGGACAATGTATGGAGGTCTCACCACGACACACACGAAGAGGCAAAAAAGGAATTTCGTGAGTTTCTTTCTTGCATTCATCCGTCTACCCAATCCGTCAGCCACCCGCTCGGCTTCGATGCAATGCTTCAAGCCGCCACCGCTCAGGTGGTAGCAGAAAACCGCGCGGCTGCAGACATCTCGAAGTTGCAGTAACGGATGTTGGCCGATGTAGACATGGAGGAGATGTAACTGTATAGAATGTGTGTGTGTCTGGACTGTTTTTTGTATGTCAGGCTGGACGGATCCGGGTGACATTACTCACCAAAATTGATTGATGAGTTCGCAAAGGACGCCGACAAGTACTACTTTACAGAGAAGCTCCCAACGGGCGAGACTTGCCTGTTGATTGAATCTTGAGAGTCCCAAACGCCCAATCCAGCCAGTACTCGCCAAAGTTGTATCGGGGATCTCTATGGTGAACTATATGGTGATCCCCAAACAGAAACGTAAGCCGGTGATCATGCCGTATCATGCCTCGAATATTCACAAACAAAAGAGCCAGTGCAATATCTAAATACGAATATTCGAGAAACACGAGTGGAAAAAACAACCCCATTCCTTGGAAGGGACCTTCTAGGGCGTGGCTGACGTATGTATCGGTAAAGATGGGTTCCTCCTTGCTGTGGTGCTCGGCATGATACGGCCAAAGATATTTGGTGTGTAGCGCCAAGTGAGAGACATAGAACCACACGTCGTACGAGAGAATAGATGCGATTATGTTGAACATTATAGTATTCTATACCCTGTGTCTAAATAATAGCACGATGTGCTCTCTACGTTGAAGAATTAGCGCAGAAGGTCTGGCATCCTCAACGTGTAGAACGTCTTATGTTGTCCGGTGTAGATATATCCAACAAAACAGCTTGTATAGTTTACTCATAGCATCCGTATCAAGAACATAATGGAACAAGCAAAAGAACGTGTTCGTAATTGGAGTGGAGGTTTGCTGGATCTAACGAATCTCGGACTCACGGAACTGCCTGAACTTCCTACAGGTCTTGAACTATTGCATTGTGCCAAAAATCGACTGACGACGCTTCCCGATACTCTCCCTGCAACTCTTACAGTCATACGTTGTGACAAGAATCAACTTACTACGCTGCCCGATACTCTCCCTGCGGGTCTTACAGAGTTATATTGTGAATACAATGAGCTGTTGTCGCTTCCCGATACACTTCCTGCGGATCTTACAAAGTTAGACTGCACCAACAATCAGCTGACTATGCTACCCGATACTCTTCCTGCGGGTCTTACATATTTAGCGTGTGGTCAAAATGATCTGTCTACACTACCCGTTACTCTTCCTAGAGATCTTGAAACGTTACGATGTGATTACAATAACTTCCCACGCCGCGAATACGAAGAATCTATTTCTGTGTATGTCGCCCGTGTGAATGAATTCGCAGAGACGGTCCGGTCTATCTTCGATAGTTAGACTTCATTCGCCGAAGCAGCTAGTGACGACCGATCCACCAGGTTGTGTCAAAATACGGAGGATTCGGAGGCTCATCCGCCGGATTGGGTATAGGATTCACTGCAGCCACACCTCGTACTTCGCCAGGAGACAGAGCATAATTATAGTATGTCAAACTGCCAATTTTTCCTTTCCACGGCCCTACAGCGATTGGCCCGTCGTCGAGTATAGGTAGAGACTCTAACGATTTGTGGGTATGTAGCAACCCATTCACAAATACGTCGAGAGTGGTCTGAGTTACCACCACTGCCAAGTGAAACATCTTTTGTGAAGGCATATTTCGTATACGAATGGTCTCTTCACCAGCGTAGGTTTTCTGCGAAATGGTGATAGCATTATAGTTCACATCATAGTACACGGAAGGAGTTTGGTGACCATTCGAGAAAAATATGGGATGTTCGGATGTACCGTAGGTAAAGTCGTCCATCAGTAACCAAGCTGTCCACGTGAATTCGAGACCGGTTGCCTCGTTCATCGATTTTGGTAGATGAGTCTTCAGAGAGACGGAATTCATTCCGTTCATGAGGGCTCCGATCAGAGTTACGCTCTGTTGCTGTGCAGCAATAGGAGATGCAGATCCTCCGGATAAACTTCCAGACGCAATTAACCCATAGATCACCAACAGAGTGATACCAATGAGTACGACGGTCATCAATGTCAAGAGTAGGGTTCGTGTCTCCATTATGTATTGGAAATCACTTTTTGTCACATATTCTGTCTCGATTTCAGAAACGCTTCTACGTGTGCACGGTCTTCAGGACGAACCAAAATCGGGATTTTCGAGTCTTCGGGTTCCGATACGGTCGGGAGGTTAAGTTCATGTATCAGTGGCGGAGTTGTATCGAGTGTTGTGGGTTCCGGGTTCTTGTCCACGAGCGACGCTACCACCGTTGGAACGGATGCAGGTTTCTTCGGAGTCTGACCAGGTCTCTGGATCGGTTTCTGACCAGGTCTCTGGACTGGTTTCTGAGTTGCAGTTATCGTAGGTTTCGATACCGATTTGACCCTGGGTGTAGGGTTAGGAATCGTCGACGTTGTTGTCGGTTTCGCTGTGAGGACAGCGGGTGTATTTGTCACTGGAGCCAGGATCTGCAGGTCGTCTACAGGAACCTGTTCACTTGGAGTCGTTTCTACAAGAACCTGTTCACTTGGAGTAGTTTCTACAGGAACAGTTTCTTCGGGGGACGTCTCTTCGGGAACCTGTTCCGTTGGAACCGTCTCTTCGGGATTGAATTTTTGTTCAATTGCTTTCTGGATGGTTGTGGGTATTAGTTTCTTGGTGTTTTGTACCATCGAAGTGATTTTGGTCCTTTGTGCATCCGTGATAGGAATCATCTTGCTGAGGGATGTCAGAGTATCTTTCTCTGCGTTGACGAGTCCAGATACGCTTCCACCTTTGCGAAGGTACTGTATCGCAAATACCACTGCACCGATACCGGCTATTCCTACGGCAACCCCTCCTAATATAGTCGCTGTACGACTCTCTTGATTCGTACCACCACCCGATGCTACACCAAGAATACCCGATTGATTGACCGGACTTGTAGTGGGGTATGCGCTTATGAAAAATAAAGATGTAGTCGATGCAGTCGACGTCGGAGACAGTGAAGCACTGGGAAACATAGTCACTGCAAATATCGGAGACCCGGTGTTGGACGGCGTCACCGAAGCTGTTACCGTGTTGGACGGCGTCGCCGTGTTGGAAGCAGTATTCGAAGCCGTATTCGTTGCTGTGTTAGACGATGTTGCAGTATTCGAAGCTGTATTCGAAGCAGTATTGGAAGCAGTGTTTGTTGCAGTGTTCGTTGCAGTATTCGAAGCTGTATTCGAAGCAGTATTGGAAGCAGTGTTTGTTGCAGTGTTCGTTGCAGTGTTCGTTGCAGTGTTCGTTGCAGTGTTTGTTGCCGTGTTGGACGGTGTTGCAGTATTGGAAGCCGTGTTCGAAGCAGTGTTGGAAGCAGTGTTGGAAGCAGTGTTCGAAACCGTGTTCGTTGCCGTGTTGGATGGCGTCACCGTGTTCGAAGCAGTATTTGTTGCAGTGGTCGTTGCCGTGTTCGAAGCAGTGTTTGTTGCAGTGTTGGAAGCAGTATTGGACGCTGTCGACGTAGTTGACTCCGTATTGGTTGCAGTCGCGGTGGCTGTGGATGTCTTTGATACGGTTGTAGTCGATGTTGATGTTCCAGTAGAACTACGACTGGCTGGTGGAGCGTTGGTGGGACTCACTGATGCCGCCTCGTTTCCTACCGTCATATCGATACCACATGCTTCCGGAAGAGTGAGGGTTGCGGTATAAGTACATGTGGGGTTCTCATTGACTCCACTCATCTGCATGGTGGCTCCACAAGCCAAATACAAGTGAAAATTACGGGAACAACTTCCGGATGCCGGAGCAGGACCGTACATTTGATACGTATACTGTCCGCCGGATGTCTCGAACGTCGTGAATGATCCGCACGGATTTCCGGCATTCTGATTTTGCATACAAGACTGATACAATACGATGGTGTATCCTGGGGGGTTGAATGTCTGACCACGGAGCAGGTTATACAGTGCAAGTGGACCGTTTCCAGCCATGACGGATATCATACCGAGGATTCCTGTCCATACCCGTAGCCACATTTATTGTAGATTATGTATAATAAAAGAATGGGTATACTCTATTGGCTTGTCGTTGCCGCCGCAGTCGTGCATGTGTTATCGGTATGGATGAGTACGTCGACGTCTCTCACGTGGAAGGTGATATATACTCTCATCACTGCAGCGATTGTTGTATTTGTTACCCCTCGAGTCGAACGCGCGATCTGGGGAACTGCTTAAAGTGTAAACTGTTTGATGACCTTTCCACTGTCGTCTTCGACACCTAGTTTGACACTGTATCCGAACAGTGGTTTCGAGGGTAGAGAGTTTGTGGACGGACCGTTGGTGCCTTTCGAGAAGAACGACTGAGCATCTGCCGGAACCAAGGAACGCGAATAATAGTATGTATCGATGACGCTTCCTGAGAAGCCTCCTCCGGGCATAATTTCGAGATTTCCTGCGGATGATTTCGGTACCCCGCTCAACAAGCAAGAACGTACTAGCTGACCATCCAAATATATGTCGAGGTTTCGTCCACTGACGGATACGCTCACGGCAAACCATTTCTGTAGTGGGACGTTGGGTACACTGCATGTAAAACTGTCGTCGGTGGCTTCTCCGGTGGATCCCGTCGGAGCGGGTTCCGAGCTTCCAGTCGTAGACCCGTCGGCCGGGAATACCGATATATTGACGGACAGCGTGTTCTCCGTGGGATGTAAAAACACAAAGGGGTTATAGACACCATTGTCTCCGCGGCGTATCACGGGCTTCCTCTCTCCAAACTTGTAGTCCCAATCGTTAATATACATCCACCACTGCATTCCGTAGTCACCACCGTGGGGGCCTTTCTGGGGCGGAGCTTTCGATCCGGGCACAACGGTGGTACTCGAAGAATCTACCGGGTTCGGAGTTAGGTTTGTAGACCGAGTGGAATCTCCAAACCATCCGGCATATATAAAATAGATACCAAACCCTACAGCGATTGCAACAATTGCGTAGGTCAGACCAAGAAAATAATACAGAGCCCCGGCAGCGGCGAAAACGACAACCGTTGCAATAATCGTGGATGTGTCAAAGTTCATTACATTTTGACAAGGTAAAAACGGACGGAAGAATGTCTAGACCCCATACAGTGTTCAACATGCAGTCCTTGTGTAACAATTGTGGTGAACGTGGTCATGCGTTTCGAGAGTGTACGAAACCTGTCTTATCGTGTGGAATCCTCTTGATACGCAACAAGCGAGAACCCAAAACCGCCCCTCAACTTCCACTTCATCCGGATGACGTGGAAGTTCTCATGCTTCGGCGGAAAGATAGTATGAGTTTCACCGAATTTATGCGAGGCAAGTACAATCCGAATGATCCAGTCTATGTGGTACGACTTCTTGAAAACATGACTCAATCCGAACTACATTCTCTTCAGAACTATCCATTCTCACAGAACTGGAACCGAATGTGGAATTATGCCGATCGTCATGAACACGAATATGTGTACGCATCGGAGAAATTCAAGGCAATCGCACATATCATTCCCACCATACATTCTGCGTATTCCGAACCCGAGTGGGGATTCCCGAAAGGACGGCGGTACCGGGTTGAATCCGATCTTCAGTGTGCCGAACGAGAATTCTTTGAAGAGACCAACATTCCACGATCCGAGTATCTCATTGTGAATGATGTCGCGTTTACAGAGACGTTTCTAGGTACGAATGGAGTACCCTATGCACACAAGTATTTCTTGGCACTTCAGCTACACGAATCCGATATTCTGAAAAAGTTTACAATTCTACAGAAACGAGAGATTTCCGCGATTGCGTGGCAGAATCTGGAGAACTGTCTACGACTGACTCGACCGCATTATTCGGGTCGAAAGCAACTGTTGGAGGATCTCGTCAAGTTTGTAGAGACGATCGAAGTGCGTACGACGCGAAGGTAAAATGGATAGAACCATATCGTACATATCTTTTTGTATCAACATGCCATCTCCAAAGTTATCCGATTATGAGTTAGTGGCCCTCGAGTATGCTCGGAAGGCATCGACAGCCTTTCGAACCAAGTTGCATATTGCGTTTCTGTATGGTCGAGGAGGAGTTCTCATCGGCATGGCGACCAATCGGTTAGGAACTCGGTCTCGAGGTGCAGGATTTAGTGAGTTTACTATTCATGCCGAACGAGCGGTTCTCAAAGCCGTGGGAGATACCTCGCTCTTACGAGGAGCAACAATGGTCGTCGTACGAGTGTCCAAAGAAGGAAAAATGATGAATTCAGCACCCTGCACAGAGTGTCGACCGCATCTAGAAAAAGCGATGCGTTTGTACGGACTACGGAAAGTCTTCTTTTCATCGGGCGGAGACCACGATACGAATGGGAGGGCTTTCTAATATCTTCTTCTGCTCTTGTCCACGATAACGTGGAGAGATGTATCCTGTCTGTCGAACGAGAGGAGAAGTTGGAGGTGGAAGCCAGAACTGTGTAGACGGTTGGGACGGAGACACTACCGATTGAACAGAGTGAACAGAGTGAACAGAGTGAACAGAGTGAACAGGAAACGATTCAGACATGTTTGTTATGTCTGATCAGAATCTTTGTATATCCTTTATCTTTTTCGGGTGTATCTACGATTTGTTTTTACTTTTTTGGTCTTGCGGCGACCACCATGTGTCTTGCCCGTGTTTTCTGGGGCGGCGGCGTCGTTGAGGACCGGGGCCGGTATCGTAGGGTTGTCGATGCGGTAGTGATACTGTCCGACTGTCGTGCGTACCAAGCTGATTTTGTTCAGATAGTCTTCCATGAGTTCAAGACATTCGGCTCGGTTTCTATTGTCCTGAGATGCCACTTCGACCCATAAGGGAAACAAATACCCGACCTTGCGGTCGGTAGTATTCGGAGGCCCAGATATAAAAAATAGACGAGTTGCATCCCGGATGACTCGTTCCATGTTTGCTTGAGATGTAGCATTGTCTCCGGTATCCGGGACTTCCACATTATTTTCGGGTTTCGAATAAAACGTGTAAATCTGGGCGGTCAATGCTTCCAATGTCTCTTGAACAAAACGCATACGTTCAAAGAGGAGCGGCACAGCTGCGACTTGTGCAACCTGACGTTGAAACTGCTGGGCCTCTCCCCGGGCGGCAACTTCAGAAACTTCAGTAGCCATATTATATACTTAACTAGAAGGAATAACTACCACTTCAATAGGATCTGTATCGTCCAGTATAGGTGCCACTCGATAAGAACGGCGTACCCGGTGTACACTGGGTGCAGTCTCTGCATTCGACACGTGCGGTGTATCCTTTCGTTTCAGTATATTTCCCATTCTTGGAATACATATTCATCCGAGGAGATCCGATCCATTTTAACGACGACGCCGAGTCATTTTACGACGGGATACTTTACGATTCTTTTTCGTATGTTTTCGTGAATGTTTCCGAGTTTTCCGGTGACGCCGACCTCCCTGCGGACGGCCAAATTCGGCGAGTTCCCTGTGCTGATCCCTTCGATCCTCACGAGCAGCCTCACGAGGATTTTGCTGCCGCCACCGCCGTCGCCGCAGATGCCGCGTGAGCAGCCGTTGGACGTTTTCGAGAGCGCGTATTCGCCTCTGTTCCTCTCTAGAAAACTCTTGCCCCAAAGCCTCATTCTCAGCGGATCTGTACCGGAGGTCCCTCTCATACTGTAGGTTCGGATTTTCGAGTTCTAGAGCATAGGCAGCGTCCTCCGCATCTGCCAGAGCCCGTCGTTGCATCTCCTCTTGTTCTTCCAGTTGTTCTGCCTCCAACGAATTCATTTATATATACGAGTATACTTTTGTATTATACGACCGGATCCAACACATGTTAACGACGCCGAGTCATTTTACGACGGGATACTTTACGATTCTTTTTCGTATGTTTTCGTGAATGTTTCCGAGTTTTCCGGTGACGCCGACCTCCTGGGATCGGAAACTGAGTCGCTCGATCCCACGCAGCGGCTTCCGGATTGTTATCCCGCTGCTGTCGAATTAGGGCAGCTGCGGCGGCGGCGGCGGCTGCGGCGGCTACCGCTGCGGCTTCCTCAAGTTGGGCTCTTTCGGCAGCGTGTATTTGCGCCTGGTGCAGATCCGCTGCGCGTTGCCCATTCCTCGCATTCTGAGCAGCTAACCATTCTGCGTCAATCCGGTTCCTATAATTTTCACTTGCGAGATTCTCCAGGTGCTGGGCAGCATTGGCCTCTAGCATGGCAGCGCGTTGATCCGCCTCCTGTCTCCTCCGAACAGCGTCTGCAGCGGCCGCCGCTTCCAAAGCCCTTGCCTGTTGTTCTTGTTGTTGACGGACTTCCACTGGATTCCGGACTGCCAATGGATTCTCCTGCGCCATTTATAGATCAGAGTATACTTTTTAATGTGTATACCGATACTGCTGCGGCCAGTTGAGCACCTACATACAGCAACAGGGTTTGGAACGGAATACGACCGGATACATAGGCCCACGTCGAGACCGCCGGATTGAAGTGGCCCCCCGACACGGATCCAACCAGGAGGATACCGACCGTTAACGCAGCACCAATTGCATACGGGTTTCCAACGAAAGCAATCACCGCAATAAGTAACGCAGTTCCTAAAAACTCGGCGACGTACGGATACATTATACTATAAAACGGAAATTGTGTGGCGTAGACAGTACAGACCATCAGTTATGGAGCTAACACGCAACGGATACAAGATCGCGAAATCATCACCGGAGATACCTGCCCTCAAAAAGACGCTAACCGTCAAACCGTACATACCCGCCGTCTTTGTTCGACCTCAATATGTGAAGCCGTATATCGTCTATCACGAAACCGAAAACTTTCTGTATGTTCCAAAACGCTTTGGAATCGATAAATTCGGTATCCCGTCGACGATTCGATACACGGCGACCAAGACTGATCCCTCTCATTGGACATTTCGCGGAGAGCTACGTGCGGCTCAGATGCCGGTTGTCGACTCGTTTCTAAAACCAACTCCTCGCGACGGACTTCTCTGTTTACAAACCGGAGGAGGCAAGACCGTCTGTGCCCTGTACATTGCCGCTCAACTCGGTCTGAAAACACTCATTGTTGTCCACAATACGTTTCTGAAGGATCAATGGGAAGAGCGCATCCGCAACTTTCTGCCAAACGCTCGGATTGGTCGTATTCAAGGCGAGGTGATCGATGTGGACAATAAAGATGTCATCATTGCGATGATTCAGAGTATCTCTATGAAAGAGTATCCTCCCGAAGTCTTTCACGGTATCGGTCTAACCATTGTGGACGAATGTCATCACATTGCGTCCGAAGTGTTTGTTCGAGCCTTTCCCAAGATCACGGCACAGCATATGCTCGGTCTGTCGGCAACTCCCGATCGGAAAGACGGTCTCATGTATGTCATCGAATGGTTCATGGGGCAAATCCTCTATATATCGGAATCCGGAGACAAGAAAGATGAAGACGTAAAGGTCGAAGTGTATCAACACAATCCGGACGATTCCAATTTCCAGACAATTGTACACAATTCGCAGGGCGTTATGTCCACGGCACACATGATCAATAAACTGGTAGAGTATACACCACGAACGACTCTCTTGGTGTCGATCATTCAAGATATCCTGTCCAGTGCACCCGAACGTCAAATTCTGGTGTTATCCGATCGAGTTCAGCACTGCAAAGACATTCTGGCCGAATTGAAGAGTGACAATGCATGTATATTGGCTCAAACGGTTCCGGCCGCCCAACGAGCCGAATGGTGTTCCACCAAAAAGGTCTTGATTGCCACCTATTCCATGTGTAAAGAAGGATTTGATGTGGCGACACTGAATACGCTTGTCATGGCAACACCTCGACCCGATGTGGATCAGATCGTCGGACGGATTCTCCGCACCGAAAAAACGAAACGAACTATTTCTCCGTTGATCATCGACATTGTGGATACGACGTTTCGACGCCAGTTTCAACAACGTTTGATTCTATACCATAAGCGATCGTATACCGTGGACATCATGACTATCGATTAGCCAACATCCACGACAGAAACACTGTACTCACGAACAGTTGCGTCTTGACCCGGTTCTCGCGAGTCCGAGCCAGTCCTAACGGATATAAAATCAAATCAATGATGGTTATATCCTCTCCGTGAAGTTTTCGTTCCATTCGTGTAATCGGACAGGATCCGGTTCGGATGTGAAACAAAAAAATGGGTATAAACATCACTAAAAGAACCAATCTCCACGTCGGAAAGAAAACATACAGAATAGGTAGAGATACTGCAACCGCTAGATGACCCACAAACAGTAGGTAACCAATTTGCTTGTTATCCATTACTTCTTATCGAGCAAAGAACGGGAGCACAAAATGTACAGGAAGAGGGCATTCGTGCAGGGGATTGCAAAGGTAACCAGCGACCGAAGCAGCATTCCGAGACCTTTACGACCTGCCGTCGACAACAGGATCCATACGTCGGCCGCCACCACGAGACCGGCACCCGCGGCTACAACCAGGAACAATACCCAGAAAAAGAAGCAAATCGTGTTGCTCGAAATGTTTTTACGTGTCCACTCGGGCTCGTACATTTGCATTTATACATTCACGCCAAAATATATTGGACACGGCGCATATTTACACAATCCGACACCGGTCATATATGGAACAGGTTGCCGAGGGCTATTATAGGCTTGGATACAAAACCGGGTTTTTTCTAGGAATGACGTGTATGTTTGCGATCGGGGCGTTGGTTATTCTAGTCTTTCGTCGCTGAGACGGCGGTAGATCTTTTTTGTACGTTTCCGACTTTTCGTTCGGTAGTCTACCCGTATATAATCAGATTTCTTGGATTTGCGTCTTACCGTTCTTGATGTGGTGGTATACAGATACGGGTCGGTATCGGCTGAAAATCCTGTGACCAATATTCCTCGAACAAATATCCGAATGAGATCCACGTCGCGCACCGTCTCACGATCCACAACATCATCGAGAATCGCCTGGCTTGTGCTGACCGACGGAGGAGTATATTTCAGAGTCAGATCTGGCATCTGCACATATCTCATATTGTACGGTAGGAGAACTTCAAACTCTTTTTCAATTTTAGTTACCGTTTCCATGTAAAGTACGGGTGTTCCGGCTGGAATTCGAACTTCGTATAGACAGCACTTATACGGTGTGCCTAAAAACGGCTTGGTAAACGCTCGTATCGCCACATACGGATTTAGGGTGGTGGATTGAAAACTCCGGTTGACATACTCGAGAGTTCGTGGAATCAGATGGTCTTCGTCGTGGATTCCACGGTACACGTACACATCCTCTGAAAAACGTGGAGCATCGTATATAATCTTTTTAAGTTCTTTGCAGAATCCCTGTATCAGGACCCCGAATATACGAGGCTGTTTGACAAGAACTTTATTTTCTTCTAAGAGTGCTCGTATAACGGTTTGATTCGGTACACCGTCCGCATCCAAGAGGGTATCCTTCGGTGGCATCGTAAGTCGCTTCGATACCAACCAATCGTAATTATCGTAAATTTGATATGCATACGGTATATGTACCTCGTCAAATGTCACTCGTTTCATGTCCAGGGTCCTGCGCAAAAAGTTATTTGCATACGAGTCTCCTTTGAATGTATATCCGCGCATCACGTACATTCGTCGAGCGTCTGCACTCGCATACGCACGTTGTTCCGATATCCATGCCGAGAGACCGCGTATTTGTTTGGGCAACACGATCAGTGAATCCACCGACGATCCAGGAGCGGTTGCATAGTCCGTTAAGATGGGTGACACGTGTTTTACGATATGTGCCCAGTTGGTAAAATTGGGAACCATTCCCGTCACTGGTTCAGGGACGCGAATACGACCACTAAATTTTGGTTTTCGTTTCTGATATTCGAGAAACAGTTCTTTTTTATCGATGAGAGATAGCTCGTATTCCGATATAGGTTTCCCCTCGACCAGTCGATCCACCAGCTCTTTGCTGATCGGTACAATCGCCATCCTTGTATGCTTACGCGATATAAATCAAAACGGATCGGTTAGATATATCGGTGAAATATATGTCAAAATGCAGAGCATCATCACCGATTACTTTCTGCTTCCGTGCGACAAGTTTGCCACCCTGCTAGAGGAGTGTAACGGATACATTGGGGGTGGGTCTGTTCTTCAGGCATTTCGGGATCTGCCGTTGATCGAGGGTCAGGATCTGGACTGCTTTGTTACGCTCCCGTTCAATCACGACTTTACTCCGGTGTGGACGATGCCTCGAGCATCGGATTCCCTACTGTGGAATGCGTATCGCTACGCTCGGCTCGTGGAACTCTCGATTGACAGCTTTATGCGACAGTATGGATACACTCCATTGCCGAAGCCACATGATAGCGGGTACACGACTGTGCACTACGCACGGGTGGTAACAAACGTCGTAAGCTACGTGAAGACGAACGCATTTGGGAACGAGCGCAAAGTTCAGTTTGTGTTTACCTATAACATGACTCCCGCCGAGAACTGTGCTGAGATGGATCTGAACTGTTGCAAGTTCATCAGTTTGCCGGAGTCCAAGTTCTTGACGATCGAGAGTCCGAGCCTCACGACGGAGGAGAGGGAGGAGATCGCTCGGGGTTGTGCAAGGGTCACGCTGGAGTACTTTGATCTCCAGTCCCGGCAGCAACGAAAGCTACTCAAGAGGATTCTTAAATACCAGGATCGTGGTATGGTATTCCTTCGTGCGAATGGCGACCCTTGGTGGAAGGTACCTGCCAGGGTACAGGCACCGTACAAGTCCCACGAGGCTCGTCTACGTTTCAAGGTGTCCTCTTCGAAGGATGTCATCTTTCTCGAGCTGGTTATGTATGGTTGCTTCTTTGAGGGATCGGATTGCGCCGTGGTCGACCGGATCCACGACTTTCTGACGCATCCGATGTTCCGACACGCTCCATCGATGTTGATCGATATCAAGTATGTATGGGATCCGGAGACCAAGACTGTCCGAATGTCGTTTACGGATTACCACCTGACTCTGGATGGTTAGAGGAAACAGATACTTGCATATATTGTACAGTGAGGGCGCGGTTGCACTATTTTTTCGATACCCTATTACGCAAGGTATTTGTAAGATATATAGATGAAGATTATATCGATCGACGTGGGATTACGAAATCTGGCGGTATGCGTCCTCGAAGGAACGTCTCGAACGGATGTTCGAATCCAACAGTGGGATGTGATCGATGTATTGGGAGAAAAGAATGGAGTTGCTCGTCCACGGTGTTTTCAGTGTGCCAAACCGGCAATGTGGCAACACGCGACAGAGGAGAGATATGCATGTACCAAGCACTGTCCGAAAGCTCGGGTTCCTACGAAAACAAGTCTTACGAAATTGAAAGTGGATGCACTGATTGAACGTGCAAAAGCACTCGGAATAACTGATCTTCCGACTCGAAAGGCCGAAATTGTTCAGGCAGTGTATACGCACGAAAAGAGTATTGGGTGGGATAAATTTTCGGGAGCGGCATCTGTGCGTCATGCTCCGGTACTCGATTTGGCGACGGATATTGCGAGGAGTCTGGATACTCGTGCGGCATGGTGGACAGGGGCAACGAAGGTTGTTGTGGAGAATCAACGCGATCGACGCATGTTTGCAGTTCAAGCGATGATACACATGTATTTTTGCACAAAGGGATTTCGTGTGCAAGGAGTCTCGGCAGTGCATAAGCTCAATAATGTTCTAACCCTCGATAGTACAACGACATACCGAGGTCGCAAAAAGACGGGAATTACACACTGTGAAATGTTGATGCCCGAGTGTCGACGGGCTTTTTTCCGGTCGCATACGAAAAAGGATGATTTGGCAGACTCGTTTCTGCAGGGTCTCTGGTTCTTAGAGCATTGAGCACAGCCGCGCAGCCGCGCAGCCGCGCAGCCGCGCAGCCGCGTTACAACTTTCAGAAGAGCGTCGTTGAAGATCATAAATGGATGTACCCGGTGCGGATCTTCTGATGAACACTAGTTCGGTGGGCGACACGAGTCTCCCCGCGCTCGAGACGGTGTCTCTGGATTTCCCAGAGTTTAACACCACAAAGCCGTCCACACCGGCTCCGGCACCCAATCTGGTTCCTTCCGCCGCCGAGATCGGCCCTACCAAGTCATGGGATGGTATCGAGAACCTGAATGCCGAAGCTTACATTAAACATGTGAAACCTGTCGCCGCGATGAACGACGATGCACTCATGCGTGAAAAGTATGAGATTCTGCGCAAGTTTGAGCGTCTTCAGAAACTCGGTGTCCCCATCCGCAAACGGTTCACGATGGATTCTCCGCTGGACGAGATGAAGATGGAGATGGAGTTTATTCGAAAGGAAAAGTCGATGGACGCCACGATCAAGCAGTTCTCCGAGTGGTTTATCACCGGTATGAGCGCAATGGAGTGGGGAAGCAAAAACATCAACGCTCTGAAGATGTTTGGTCTTCAGTTGGATGGTCTCTCCCAGAGTGCCCAGATGAATGTAGGCGATATGGAAGAGGATTTTGAGGAACTGTATGAGCTCTACGGCGACAATATGCGGATGCATCCGCTCGTACGTATCCCTATGCGAACATGTATGATGGTGTACATGGTGCACCTGACAAATCAGATGACTATGAAGGCTCCAGTACCCAATATCCAGGATATCCTGCGTCAGAACCCGGATATCGCTCGTCAGATGGCCGCGGAGGCCATGAAGACCCAGACCCAGCAGTTCCGTGAGAAAGCTGCTGCCCCCGCACCCGCTCCGGCGCCCTCTGCGTCCTCTTCCTCCTTCAATAACCCGTTATCGGGTCTCATGAGTTTCTTGGGGTCATCACAGCAGCCGCAGACTCAGCAACCTCCACCACCCCCGGCATCCACCGCCAAGACTGTGAAGATGCCATCTCGTTCGATGCCACCACCCACGGTACCGTCGTTTATCTCACTACCCACTACGAAAGCGGCTGCAGCACCCGTCGGTACATCGGTTCCGGTGCCTCTCGCATCTCGGGGAATTTCGGATCTACTCAGTGGAATCCGAGCCGAGAATTCCGCTTCGTCTCCAGCCCCGAAGAAATCTGCTCTCCGGACAACCCCCAAATCCTCCACATCCGGTAAATCTCCCAAGAACTCGGTCGTCATTAAGCTTTAGACCAAAGAACATTTCAAACCGGCACTTCGCTACCAAAAATTGAACCCATCAAAAACGAATTGGTAAGCACCAACAAAACCGAAGACACAGCAAGAATTCCTGTAAGAATATGGCTACGCCAGTTTTAGCACCAGTAAAAGTAGAGATGAATTGGATTCCTATTGAAGGCTTACCTAAGCAACGGCGACCTTATAATCTAACTACATTCTTATCTAAAAAAAGGGCAGACCATAGAAATGCTATTTTAAAGGATTGGGCTAAAAGATTAGAACCTATAATAGAACCAAAAGTTCCAGAAGATTATATATCACCTTTTGATAAAACTAAGTGTATCTATTGTTTATCACCTAGAATTGGACCAACAGGTGATGAATTTAGACCATCTACACAAAGAGGGCGGCAAAATACAATAAATTGTGTTCCTTGTTGTGGTGCATGTAATTCCTCAAAACAGGATAAATGTGGAAGTGTATTGATTCAATGGATAAAATCTAAATCACAAGTTGAACAATATGAAAAGATTATTAAATGGTATCAAGATCATGAAAAATATATGTTGATACCAGATAGTATTATCGATCCTAAAGATAACGAGTCCTACATAATTAAAGTAATGGGATTAGATGATCGTCTTAATTCTGTATATGATGATTTTAGTTAAATCTGCATTTTATCATATAAGTGCCGGTTTGAAATGTTCGTTGGTCTAAGTGACGCCGACCGAAATAGGTGGCTCTTTGATATCATATGCCGCATTTTGAACAGAGGAAGGCACACCTGCCATGACGCGCAATTGTCCAAACGGACCATTGTCGGCCGCGGGTGCCTTGACTCGTGGACGTATACTGGCAGGGAGTATATACAGCGGACTTCCTTCGTGGAATAGACCGTCCACCAATATTACAAATACTGCCGTCAATAACAGTGCAACAATCAGGTCACGAGTTGCCACAAATGCGATACAGAAGATGAGAACCTGACGAAGAATCGAATTCGACAAGAGCTCTTTCTGAGTCTCGGAAAGATCAATGACCACAAACCGGCTTCCAATGTTCATGAAAATCATCATGAGTCCCAAGAGCAGTTTATTGTCGTTCAGTGACTCAAACATAGTATTATTCCTATACCCATAGGAAAAAGACTCAGAACGCTGCAGCATCCCGTAAGCTGAACGTTTCCTTGCCCGTTGGCTTGTCGACCGTGTGTCCCGCGGCCTCGGGCTCCTCGTGGTGCTCAGGCTCTTTCTTACCCATGGCGGCGGGAGTCTTCTTCCGTGAAGGAGCAGGTTTCTTGGTATTCTCCGGTGCTTTCTTCCCCTCGTGAGCCTCGGTCTCTTTCTTCTGGCTATTCGTCATGTGCTCCCGAGCAGGGATGGACAGCACCACCGCGAGTGCCAAGACCACCGCAATCATTAATGAATACTTGGCACCCACCAGAACCACCAGCGCCAATGCGACGATCTGCGCAACCGGGGACGACAGAACCGTCACTACAAACCCCGGGGCAGGACGAGTCATAAACACAATATACGCCACCACAAGTCCCGAAACGATATACTCCATATTCTTGGAAAGCGTCATCTCTTTATTGTTGAACGTGTGTTTTTTTTAGGGCGCGAATTGACAATGGCACAGTACGCATCGTTGGACGAAGCCTTTGGAGGGACGTGGGGCAAACAAAAGAAACCCCAACCCTCCGTGCCGAAAGAACAGGACACTCATTCCAATCAGAAAGTGTACAACAGTCCTACTCGGCGCACCGAAGCAGCACTTTCCACTCATTCCAAAGTCGTTCAAGACACTCTACGATCTCTTCCTATTGGAGACGAAGACAGTAATTATGCTCCGGCGACCTATCCCGGAAAGAAAAAGAACAATTCGATTGAACCCTTTACCAACAATGGTGTCGACTCGTATGTCTCTCCTCCGATCCCCGGAACGGGTGATTGGTCCTATGCATCCACTCCTCCCGCATTCAACCAAAGTCTTCATTTTGAAGCAAAAATCGATAAACTCATGCGTATGGTAGAAGGAGCGGCTGGTACCGAAACCCCGTCTACCCACGATTTACTGTTATACATTTTCACAGGGGTGTTTGCCCTCTTTGTCTTAGACTCCTTCGTGCACCTCGGTACGATTCGCCGATGAAATACCACGTCCCGTGTGAGTTAGTCGGGCAGGAAAACAACGCAGAGTTGCATACAGCATACGCTTAATGCCACGCTGAACATTCCGATCTTTCAGATGAGGAGTATCCAACATGATCGACGGAAACCCCGGGAACGTCACCTGCACCGAACGGAAAGGATCCGTATCCACCGTCAGCAGGTCAAACAAACTATTCACATAGTCAAATACACCATCCTCAACGGAGCTAAACTTGTTCTTGATCGAACACAGCTCATCCGTATACGTGAGATCGTATACCGAAGGAATCGTTCTCGACGGTATGATCGTCAGAACATCGTCACGAGACTCCTCATTGATATTGCGAATAAAGTGAAACACAATCGGAGAACGGAGACTCATTTTTTCTTATTCAAAGAACGGCGTTTGCGTGTAAATGACATCCGAGACCGTCGACGAGTTCCACTACCTTTTTTCTCCGCGGCCAACTCGGCCAGACGATCTCTCCAATATTCCTTTGACCTATCAGCTGCTCTTTGCATTGCGTAGGCATACAACGCATGTATACGCCGGTCAAACGCACGATCCTTTAGAATATCGGGACCACTTTTGCTAAAGTCTAGTAGTGGACTGATAGGCTCTCTATATTCCGGTGGAGTATACCTCAGAACATCAAGTGGAGTTGGTGCCATTGGGTACTTGTCGCTCTTCTCGAGGACTTTCGGATATGTCGGGTCCTTGACCAACATATGCCGTATCATACCATACGAATATGGTTTCTGAAACGGCTTTTTGAACAATGCCTGGTGCAATGGGGTTGATCCGCCCGGATCACGATCACCGAGCGCGGCTGGACATACGTCGATCATCTTGCGTAGAATTTCTGGATTTACGTTTATATACGCCGCATAGGTGAGCATATTTAGATCCAATGTATTCCTATGTTTACGAAGAATCAACGCACACGGATCGGTTGACGCGGCGAGTATTCTAGATACTTCCTTCAAATTGTTCGCTCGTACTGCATACAATAGAGCAGAGAAGTCTGGGTCTGGGCTGCTGAACAGATTACTCATTGTACAATGTCTAGAAACAAATGCACATTTGGATATAATGGGTATCTTTGCAATCCACTCTGGCAAAGATATTGCCCTTCTGATCGGAATGACACTCATGGTCTACGTCTTTTTCATGTTTCTTGGAGTGGGTATATCCTCGTACGCCACGTTTTCGACATGTCAGAAAACAAACACATCCGTTCACTTTCAACAAGGTGCTCTCTGGGCAATCTATCCAACGGTGGGATACGCAGTCACTCGATCGATCGAGGCATTTCGAATCTACTTTGATCGGTTTTATCGAGGCTTTGATGGATCGGTATCCGGGGCAGAACGAGCCGGTTGGGTGTCCATTGGATATGTGATGATGCTGACCGCGGTTGCCGGTATGTACGGACTTATGGATACGTCTATTACCGATGTATGCGTTCCCTCTATCGATGAAGCGACCAAATTTAAACAAGATATGCTCAAACGTCAAGCCGCAAAAGCCGCTGCTCACGAATCTACCCCCGCTGTACAGCTGCAAACACAATGAGATACGACACGACCGACAGACCCAATACCCACAACCATAGTGGAAATACGGTGGAAGCCTTCTTGTTGGTGCCAAACGGACGAATACGACCATGCTCGTCAAATGCAAGACGAGGCTGAACGTACAACAAGGCACTCACCAAAAAGAGATAAATAGTGACCATCCACATTTTGGGATTCGCACGGATCGATTCAATCATTATCTGAATACCGTAAAATAGTTCTTGAACAAAATACAGACCTATCTATAATGAGTGTACTCCCCTCGAGGAAGGCATTTGCCGATTATATCACACGTATATTCCTCAAAAGCCGAAGTCGCGGTTTTGACGCAGAGGATGAAGACATGGATCTGTGCACTCGTCAAGGGTCTTCCTCATCTGCACAAGAACTTCTTCCGTACCAAAGACTCGTCCGAGATTATCTGTTGATCGAAACACCCTATCGTGGACTCTTGGTCTATCATGGTCTCGGATCCGGAAAAACATGTTCAGCCATTGGCGTCGCCGAGTCCCTTCTTCACAACAAAAAAGTCTTTGTGATGCTCCCCGCATCTCTCCAGAGCAATTTCCGACAGCAACTTCGCAAATGTGGAGATCCCATCTACATGACATCCAGTCATTGGGAAATCCGTCTCATTCGAACAGAAGCCGATAAACAACCAGCGTTGGCACTCGGTATCTCGGATGCATTTCTTCGCCGACAGGGTCGGTACTTTGTAAGTGTCGCCGACCGCGCCTCCAACTATGATGCACTCCCTCTCGATATTCGCAAAGGCATCGATGAACAAATCTCGGATCTCATCGAATCTCGGTACAAATTCATCAATTATAACGGTCTAAACTCTGAATCCGTCAAACTGTTGGTACCCGAAGATGAACCAGCCACATCCAAGACGTTCCATGACTCGGTAGTGATTATCGATGAAGCACACAATTTCATTTCACGAGTCATTAATCGGTCCGATATTGCGAAACGAGTGTATGATGCGATATACTTTGCCACCAATTGCAAGGTAGTGATGCTCTCGGGAACCCCCGTCATCAACAAACCCAACGAAGTCGCATATTTCATGAATCTGCTGAGAGGCCCTCTTGAACGTATCATCATTCCCACAAAAGAGATGCCAAAGTGGGATGAAGCCGCCATGAAGAAATTCTTTCACTCCCGGAATGACGTGGATACCGTCGAATTCAACAGTATGAAGCGACTTATCTATATCCAACGCAATCCACCCCAGTTCAAGAGCGTCTACAACGACAAAGGGGATCGCATTGCCGTTCAATATTCGAAAGATCTAGACCGGCTAACAAATCAGGAATGGGTCGCCTCCGTACGTGAACCCTTCCAACTTGCATTCCCTGGCTCGGTTCTAGCCGTGGACAATGTCACTCGCGAAATCCTAGAATGTCTTCCGACCAAATTTGAAGAGTTTATCAATTTCTTTGTGGATGGTCTCGATGTGAAGAATGCCCTACTGTTTCAACGTCGTGTCCAGGGACTTGTATCGTACTATAAAGGTGCAGATGAACGGATGCTTCCCAAACGTATTCACGACGAAGATATTCTTCAACTGGTACCCATGTCGGATGAACAGTTCAACCGATACCTCGAAGTACGGTGGCGAGAAATCCAAATGGAGTCTCGGAAAGCCATGCGCGGACCCGCAGCTCTCAACGAGGATTTTACAACCGCGCGGGTTCTCTCACGACTCGTGTGCAATTACGCCGTTCCTTCCGACATGAAAGAAGTGGAACAAACATCCGAAGATCAGAAAGTCGACAAGAGCCAAATACTCGCCCGACTCGTCTCCGATCCTGATCGCTATCTGCGTCCCGCCGGATTAGCCATCTATTCACCCAAACTCGCAAAAGCTCTCGGAATCCTAAAGGAGAGTGTCGGTACCGAAGACTTTCGAAATCAGTTCGTATACTCCACCTATCGTGAATTAGAAGGTCTCGGCATCTTTGGCGCAATCTTGGAAGCCAACAGTTTCCAGCGATACAAACTCATCCAGGAAGGTGGAATCTACAAAGAAGATCCCGCGATGGACCCCACCAAACCCGCATATTCGTTCTACACGGGTGAAGAAGACATCGAACAGCGCGAGATTACTCGGTACATCTTTAATGAAGATTATAAAGGTCTCGAAACCGAGTATCCTCGTCATTCGTCCTCCATTCGAGAGAGCATCATTCGTCGTGGAAATAAAAAACTGCTCTGCGTTCTGATGGCAACCTCCTCGGGTGCGGAAGGCATCAACCTTATGAATGTTCGTCACATCCACATTCTGGAACCGCATTGGAATCCCGCACGACACGACCAAGTGATTGGACGAGGTATTCGCCTCTGTTCTCACGCATCTCGACAGCGTCTAGATGGCGTCAACATTCTCAAAGAAGCCGTCCCACCCGAAGAAAGAACGATCCAAATCTCATTCTATGTGACGATATTCTCTCCGACTCAGATGACGACCACCGATGGATTCAACATTGTACCGATTCGACGTGCCGATACTCGAGCCAAACGGTATGACAGTCCCGATATTCCCGGTGCACAACCACCCGAAGCATTCATGAGCTCCGATGAATTCTTGTACGAGATTTCCTACGAAAAGAGTCGGATTACCGCCGGTATCACTCGTCTCTTAAAACAAGCAGCCGTGGATTGCGAGATCCACCGAAAACTTCATTCAAAGGAACAGCCAGTCTTGCAGTGTATGCGATTTGATTCCACTGTCAAGGGTGAAGATCTCGCATATCATGCATCGATTCGCGACGATGAACTGGATGTCGCATTCCTTCGTAACCAGATGAAGCGTAAACGTAGGCTTCAGCGGGTCAAGATTAAAGGATTTGTCTTTCTAGTGGATCCAGACACTCGTCAAGTCTATGATGAACCTGCATTTGAGGATGGACAGCGTCTCCTCCAGTTAGGTACGGTCGAAAAAGATCGGATCAAGTTCTTTACAGTGCAGTCGAGATGATCGTCTCCAGGAAGGGATCGCACACCTTGGACCAAGGGCGGGTCTTGGCCTTCTCGATACATACACTTGAGCGCTTATTCGACAGAATACGATCCATCGCCGCAGTGACATCCTCCACCGAGGCCGTCTTGGCAATCTTGCCTACTCCAGCTCCAATCGAGAGGTAGGAATACGACGTGACCGGTACAATCTCGGCCACCGTCTCATCCAGAAAGCATCGGTAGTCACCCACATCCACAACCACCTGGGGTGCACCCGTCGCCAGATGCTCCAGCTGACAGAGACCGAACCCCTCCCCGTTTGCAGTATTGATACCGTAATCTGCCGCACCGTACAGCGATGCAATCGTCTTGTCGTCAAGTAGACGAGGAGGTGACGTATCCACTAGGCATACTCGGCTACCAAAGTCAGCCGGAGACAGTCCCAGACGCTTCAGCTCCTCAATAAAGATTGCAACCGGGTGGTAAAAGATCCCAGACTGCGGACTCATATTGCACACAAAGAGCATATACAGTGGTAGCGTCGGGTACTTGGCCACCAACCGAGCAAACGCCATCACCGAGAGATCGAGACGCTTCCTCTCCGAATTACGATTCATATTGAGGAACACCACTGCCTCGGGAGGAATGTTCAGCGTCTTACGAGTGGCAATCCGCTCGGCATCGGAACTGGGCTTGAACAACAGCGTGTCGACACCGTGCTCCAGAACATCCACCTGCTTCTCCGTTGCCGGAAGACGAGAGAGCAGATACTCTTTCCACTTGGGAGTAAAGCAAAAGATCCGATCCGCCCGGGTCTCGATATTCCGAAGCAGACCCTGATCCACTCCCTCGTACACAAGATCCAGATAGATCCACGTCTTGAACGTCTTCTCGACCTTGCCGAGAGCATCCAGAAACCCATTCACTACCAGTGGATCATTGTAGATCATCACGATATCCGGGGATACCGTATCCACATACTCGGCAAGTTTATTGAAACCAAACCCCTGCTGACGAGGCTCCTCGTTGGCGGCTGCATCATACTGAATCACATTCTCGAGCGGACGCATAGGAGCATCCGGCCGCACAGGAGACCGCTGAAACCCAAAGTGAAAGATCTTCACGAGAGGCTGTAGAGTCGAAAGCTGCTTCAGGAGGTTGTGCGATACCTTGGAATACCCCGTCAGCTGCTCCGTATGCGTCGAAACCAACAAAAAGCGAATAGGCTTCTTCGACGTCATTTTATATATGACTGTCCATATCCCAGTAAATAGTATTGGCCAAATATAAATGGCCTCGAAGAACGGCGTATCCAGCTCTGCCCCGTTACAAAATGTGGGAAATGGTGTCACGTGTATCCGTTGTACATCCACTCCGGTGCTTCAGTTTTCGAGTGCGTCTGAACTCATTTCGTACCGGAAGAAACATACCGTGAGTCAGTACTACACGAATCCCACGAATATGTTTCCAATCAAGAACCGGTACGCATCCATGTACACCGTGTTCAAAGATGCTCGTTCGACACGGATACCAACGATTGCTGCGCTGTGTTGCAACAATGGTCAGCTCACGGCTAGATCCGATGGAAAGACAGCACCGTTCTTTTTGAATGTGCACAACCGCTCTCCGGATTAACGCACATTTTCCTTCATTTTAGGAATACGAGTGTACGACCCAAATCGATCCAAGTACGGTATGCTTGGAATCGGAAACATATCCACAACAGATTCGGGTGTCGAGGGAACTATAAACTTTCGAACGTTGGCGCCGATCCAATCATAATTGTACCGAAGACTCATAAAGGCATGAATCGCAACAAGCAAAAGTAATACCAAGACTATCCAAGCCATTGTTAGAACAGCCGAAACAATTCAGCATCGTAAGGATAATATGCCGGGTGGGTTATTACAGCTTGTGGGCGTGGGTGCCCAAAATGTCTTTGTGAATGGAAACCCTTCCATGACCTACTTCAACGCCATGTATAAGCGTCACACGAATTTTGCCATGGAACATTTTCGATTGACGTTTAATGGTCTCGATCAAAACATCCCATCGACCGGAGACCGTACTCTGCGATGCAAAATTCCTCGCTATGCCGATCTTCTTCACGACTGTTACTTGTGCGTCAATATACCCGATATATACTCGCCCGTCGTTCCTTCCCAGTACGAAACTCTCGGTCCTGCTACCGTCCCTGCAACTCCGTACCAATTTCAGTGGATTCCCAATCTCGGGTACAACATGATTGAAACGATCAACGTCACGGTCAACGGTACTCCAATTGTATCCATGACCGGAGAATGGATGAAGATCCAGACGTATCTCAAATACGAAAAAACCCGTCGTCGCATCTTGGATACCATGGTGGGGAATATACCTGAACTCTATGACCCTGCCAACGCGAACGGACGAATCAACCAGTACCCCAATTCGATCCAACCCTCGAGTGCAAATCCTCCTCTATCCAGTCCCACTCCGTCGATCCCCGGTCGTCAACTCACTATTCCATTATCGTTTTGGTTTTGTGAAGAGATTGGTCAGGCTCTTCCACTGGTCGCCCTCACCGAAGCAGAAATTTATATCAATGTGACATTCCGGAACATCTATCAACTGTTTACGGTAATCGATCCACGTGACCAAAATAACCCGAATGCAACTCCTGCCGATCCGACCGGGACATTCGGGATGCGTATTCCGGGCCTACCTCAAGACAATTTCCTAGGTATTCAGAACTTCTTGAGCCCTCCCAATTTTTATGGGGATCCCACGAATCTGACTCTCCAAAACTGGAATCTCAACCCATATATCGAGGCAAACTATATCTTTCTCACCGAGACCGAACGTGCACATGTCGCAGGATTCGAGAGAACCTATCTGGTCACTCAACAGTATGTGTCCACCTTCCGGAACGAGTATGGACTCAATAATGTCCTGATACCTACGTTTAACCTGTGCACTCGCGTGATTGCGCTCTTCCAGCGCACAGATCTCATGCTCCTCAATCAGTGGGACAATTATACGAACTGGAATGGAGAACCTCCACTCACGACGACCCTCTACAAACATGCATTACCATATTATACGTCGGGAGTCACCAATCCGTTGGTATCTCCTCCGCAGGATATCCTTCAAGAAGCCAATCTAATCTTTGACGGAAAGGATAGATTTACCACAAAGAATTCAAACTTTTTCTCACTGATCGAAAACTTTAAATACACGCAGGGAGATACCGTTGAACTTCCGGGTATCTATCAGTATTCATTCGCGATTGATCCCAACCATCCCACTCAGCCATCCGGCTCGGCAAACGGATCCATGTTCAACAAGATCTATCTCCAACATACCTTACAGGTTCCTCCGGTGAACCCCGCCCTGGTGAATCAGACCATTCCTCCGGTATGTGTTGTGAAAAGCACCGTATTCAATCCCGTCCCAACCCCGGTCCCGGCCAATGCGACGGTTCCGCCGGGCCCAGGGCTCCCACCATTGTTTGCACCCAATCAGACAATCCAAATTTACCAGAACCAGACCACAAACGGTATGGTATATCAATACCATGCAGTGGTGTACGTGGAATCCTACAATTATCTCAAAGTAACAAGTGGCACTGCAAATCTTGTGTTTAGTTCATAATGAGTACCTCGGATACTGTTCCCGATGTACCCCCCGCCCTGCCACCCGATTCCGGATCTGCAGACGCATCCAAACCCACGATGAACCCACTCATGTTGCTGGGTGGTCTAGGAGTATTTTGCCTGTTTATTCTGGTGAACCGAACCGGGTGGGCACTTATCGAGAGTACTATCCCGTTACCGGGATGGGTATTCTGGATCTGGATTGTCCTCACCGTGTACGCGTTTATTCATAGTATCGTGATGAACCCCACCGGTTGGACACTTGTATGGTGGGTTATTTCTCTAGTCGTCTACAGTATGTTCATTCTCGGTGCATGGCTCATTCGAAAAATCTTACATTCGTTCGGAGTCATTTGATGTCGTGGGTAGCAGCAAATCGACACTCTCCACCTGGAATCCATACAAGTCGGACGGTTTCAGTGTGAGCAACTCGTCCATCGCCGAGACCGGGTTATCAAAATTCCGAAACAAAATCTGATTCACTTCTGCCGGTGTCCATTTCGAATCTGTCCCTACATCTGCCCACAGTGGATGATCTGGGATCGCTATATCGTAAAACCCACGAATCATATCCCTGAGAACAGATGTACTGCAGCGCTTAAAGTTTACAATCATATCAATCCGGCCCGGACGAATTAGGGCTCGATCGATACGCTCGGGGAAATTCGAGGTAATCACCAACATTCTACCCGATGATTCCAGTGTCCCATCCAGGATATTCAGAAGAAACGACAAATCAATAGGCTCTTTGAGAATCTCATTGTCGTCAACAATAGCAAAGGGGTCGTCCTGTTTCTTTTCCACAACTACCGGATGCTTCCATTCACGGCGAAGAACCATATCACCCATCGCATCGATATCTTCAATGACATACACACGCTCATGAATAGGAATGACAAACCGCTCCAGATTGTTTCCGTTATATACGTGGATATCTTCACTGAAAAAGAGGTGTCTCAACTGGGCTTTTGTCTTGATTTCCGACAACTGTACATTAATAATGTGTCGTCGAGCAACATTTGCAATCGCCTTGGTCTCTGACGTCTTTCCACAACCCGGATCGCCGTGAAATAGAAATCCCAATGTATACGGAATACCCTTCTTTTCATACCAAGCTCGATTGTTCAAGAAAAACTCGGTATGCTTTCGAACCTTGGCTTGTTGATCAAAGTATACATTGTCAAAGGTTCGAGTCGTGGTAAACTTGTGTTTCGAATACACGAGAAACTGAGTGGGGAGTGGATTCTGGGATCCTCGCTGTTTTCCTTTCTGGACAATCTGGTCAAAAAAGAACAAGTGTGTTCCCAGCTTATTTTGCATTCGACGCTCATAATCCTGATTACACGATTCGACAAACTTTTGTAGATGTTGAACATCGTGTTCGTACGAAAAGATGCGGAACTTTATGTTCTTGATGGACCCTTCATCCACATCCACACTCTTCAAATGAAAAAAGATATCGGTATCGATGCACACGGGATCAAACTCGTAGGGTAGATAATCGTGATTCGCAATCGCAAAGAGAGATTTAATGGCCGGTGTACATGTCACATAGTGGATAATCGCGTCCATTCGAGTCAGAAAGGGCGGAGTACCTCCACGAGTTGTCTGCACCGTATTGGTACCGCGCTCACACTCAATCTCCGATCGAGGTTTACGATCCGAAACAACGAATGATCGTCGCATCGGTCGACATGTATTCGAAAACCATTGCTGAACCGCAATCCAGTTCGCAGACAAATAGTCCACAACCTTCATCAACATGTAATTTCGAAACGGAAATATTCCCGCCATCGTTTGAAAGGTGAGAATGCTTCGAAATGTATCGTTCATTTCATGAATTGGAACCATTTGCATGTAAACCCATACACTTGTCGAGCGTCGATGTCGACGAGTGCACCGGTTTCGAGCGTTTGAGACGCAGTTGCTGGGATGCCTTGTGCACCGTATCATCCGACAGAGACACATAACTCTTTACATCTCGAGCCGTGACTTGCGTATTGATGGATGGCATATACAGCTGAATCGGGGGCATTGCGAGTTGCAGTGGAGTTCCACGTTCACGAATATACATTCGAAACTGATCGATACTCAGTGTACCACCAAACATCCGTAGAACGCGACGATCCGGAGCTCGAAATAGATCTTTTCCTTTCAGAAGTGGCTGATACACGGCCTGTAACAACGAATGACGCAACCATTTCTGAGCATCAGTGATCGATGCATCCGCATACACATACGAGAGAGCACACTCGGGACTACAGAAGTGACCCTCCGCATTGTAGCGATGAATATACATGTCGTAATGCGTCGGGATCACGATCGATTTCCAAGCAAAGGCGTGGCAACACCAAAAACACACGACTCCCGCAGAATATTCCACCTGAGTATGGATCTTGGACACAATGTCGTGAATCACGGTCTCGTCAAATTGTTGATGTTTGCTCTCCTCCTTGAGGATTTCCGAATAGGTTCCATTCTCCATGGCAGTGGGAACACTGTGCGTTGGCTCATGAACCGTCTGAGCATCTTTTCGGACTCGGAGAAAATAGACGATCGGAGGATCGGGGGCTATTGTAGACGTACTTGCAGCCTTTTTTGAGCGCGAAGGCATTATATACCGTACGTTCGCTTCCTTAAACTTCTTGTGCAAAACGAAACAACCAATCGCCGGAACAACGGACCATCAATGGCAGACGCATACAAAAAGCTCTCGCACCTCGAGCATGTGCTTCGACTTCCGGAGACCTATACGGGCTCCATCGAGAAGACTTCCGAGGAAATGTATGTCGTGGAAGGAGACACCTTTGTCAACAAGACGGTGCTCAACTTCAATCCCGGGTTCGTCAAGCTCTTTGATGAGGCTGTCGTGAATGCCCACGATCATGTCATTCGCACCCGACAGCGCGGTCTCGCCCTCGTCAAAAACATTTCCATCGAGATTGCTCCCGACAATACGTGGATTGCCATTGAGAACGACGGTCAGGGTATTGATGTTCTCCCTCATCCCGAATACGGAATGTGGATCCCACAGTTGATCTTTGGAGAACTCTTGACCTCCACCAACTATGACAAGGACGAAAAGAAACTCGTCGGTGGCAAGAATGGCTACGGTGTCAAACTCGTCAACATCTTCAGTCAAGAGTTTTCGATCGAGTTGGTGGACTCGACAACAAGCAAAAAATATACTCAAACCTGGCGGAAGAACATGACCGTTGTGGATCCACCGCATATCGTGGCGTCTCGCGTCAAGTCGTACACGCGTATTCGTTGGGTTCCGGACTTTGCGCGGTTCGGAATGACTGCAATCCCCGACGATCTCGTGCAAGTTCTGCGCCGCCGAGCTACCGATCTCGCCATGACGGTTGGCAAGGATGTGAAGGTTCACTGGAAACACGTCGGAGACAAGGTAACCATCAAATGCCGAGACTTGGGTGCCTACGCAGGGGAGTTTGTATCCACTCCAGTCGTGTACGCACAGATCAATGAGCGCTGGTCCGTGGCGGTTACCGATTCTCCTCTCGACAAGTACTTTCACTGTTCCTTTGTGAACGGTATCTGGACGTCGAAAGGCGGGACTCATGTCGACTACATTACCAACCAGATCATCACATACATTACCGAGTATTTGGATACCAAAAAGAAAATCAAGGTCAAACCTGCTCTCATCCGTGACAATCTGGGGGTGTTTGTGACGGCTCTCATCGAGAATCCATCCTTCACATCGCAGACCAAGGAAACGCTCACGACCAAGAGCTCAGCATTCGGAAGCACCTGTCGTCTTCCGGAAGAGTTTCTCAAGAAGATTCAGACCAAACTTGATCTGGTCAACACGCTCATCGTGTCACAGAAAGAAAAGGATGAGAAGGATAACAAAAAGAGCGATGGACGGAAACAATCCAAGATCTATGGCATCCCGAAGCTTGATGACGCTAGTCTGGCCGGTACCAGCAAGTCCTCGCAGTGTACCCTTATCCTCACCGAGGGTGATTCCGCAAAGTCGATGGCTCTCTCGGGTCTCAGTAAGATTCAGCGGGAAACCTTCGGTGTGTTCCCGTTGCGGGGAAAAATAATGAATGTCAAAGATAGTTCGGCATCCAAAGTAGAACTCGCCAAGGAGATTGCCGATCTCAAGAAAATCATTGGCCTTGAATCCGGCAAAAAATACGTGAATGTATCCTCACTGCGATACGGGAGCATCATGATCATGACTGATCAAGATTACGATGGATCTCACATTCGGGGTCTCCTCATCAATCTCTTCCACGAGTTGTGGCACGAGTTGCTGACAATCCCGGGGTTTCTCACGTACATGGCGACACCGATCGTCAAGGCAACCAAAGGCAGGACAACCAAGACCTTCTATACCCAATACGAATACGATCAGTGGAAGGCCACGGACGAGAAGGGATGGAGTATACAGTATTACAAGGGGTTGGGCACATCAACTCGCACCGAGGCACAAGAGTACTTTCGCGACATGAACGTTGTACGCTTTGGGTACAGTGAGTGCTCAGATCCAGCGATCGATCTAGCCTTTAACAAGTCTCGTGCCGACGATCGCAAGACGTGGCTTCAGGCTCACGATCCGTCCAAGATCGTTCTACCGGCTCCGGTACTCCCGTACGACGAGTTTGTACATCGTGACTTGATTCACTTCTCTCACTACAATTTGGAGCGATCGATTCCGTCGGTGATGGATGGTCTAAAAACATCTCAACGCAAGATCCTCTTTAGCGCACTCAAGAGGAATCTCACCACCAAGATTAAGGTTGCTCAGTTGGCAGGATACGTGAGTGAACATTCGGGGTATCATCATGGTGAGGCATCCCTGAATGAGACCATCATTGGAATGTGCCAGGACTTTGTCGGATCCAACAACATGCCTTGGATGGTGCCACAGGGTCAGTTTGGAACTCGGTTGGAGGGAGGTTCCGATAGCGCAGCTCCCAGGTATATCTTCACATACCTACAACCGTATATCAAGCATCTTGTTCCACACGACGATTTGCCGTTGCTCAAGTATCGTGACGACGACGGACTCTCTGTGGAACCCGATTGGTATGCTCCGGTTCTCCCGATGATCCTCGTGAACGGTGCGCGAGGCATCGGTACAGGGTATTCGACATACATGCCACCGTATGATCCGGTTCAACTCAAGACCGTACTGCTCGACTGGCTGATTGAGAGCTGCGAGAGTGACAAGATACTTCGTGATGCGGTACTCAAACCGTACTGGAAAGGATTCACCGGAAGTGTGGACGACGTTGGATCGGGCGACTTCAAGGTCACGGCCAAGTATACGTGCGTGGGAACCAATCTAGTGATTCGCGATCTTCCACCCGAGACGTGGACATCCAGTTTCAAACAGAAGCTAGACGCCTTTTGCGAAAAGAAGGAAATTGTACAAGACTATGTGGATCGGTCTACCGATACAGACGTTCACTTTGAGGTACGATTGATCGAGGCACTTCCGGTCGACAAGCTAGAGAAGGTTCTCGGACTCTCGGAAAAGGTCAAGACGAGTAACATGCACTGCTTTGACAGCAATGGGCATATTCGCAAGTATACGACACCCAACGAGGTGCTCGTCGAGTTTGCGAATCGGCGGCTGGAGCTCTACATTCAACGAAAAGCACACCTTATGAAGGAACTGAATGCCAAGATGCCGTACCATACCAACGTGGTCAAGTTCATTCGGGCGACGTGCGATGGATCTGTCGATCTTCGACGCAAGACCGACGAGGAGTGTGATGCCATTCTGAAAGGAGCAGGTCTGGAGCCAATGGACGACAGTTACGACTATCTGTTGAAGCTTCCCATGAAGAGTCTCACGCTCTCCAACATCACAAAACATGAAAAGGATCTCGAGACGTTGCAGAACAAGTATGCGGCTCTGGAAAAAACCTACCCCCATGAGCTGTGGATGGCCGATCTTCAAGCCATTTAACGAACTTGTGTATTGGAGGTATAATGAGTAACGACGACCGATTCAATCATCGGTTACTCTATCAGTCACTTCTGGCTCGAACGGATGAAGAGTCTCGTGAAGATTTTGAAGTGGATCCCCGAGTTGCACAGTATGCAACTCGGAATGCTGGAGATGAGAACGTGGACACATATACTCCATTAGGGGGGGTGCATACGACACTCTTGGAAGAATCAGACAATATTGTCATTGCGAAGGAACCGAATATCGAACACTATGAAACAGATGTCCCGGTACAGGCTCCACCTTCGACCAAACTGAAACGAACAACAGTGATTATCGATAGTGCACAGCGTGACTGGGTACAACAGTCGAATGCATATTCCAACATTTTTTCGTTTGGTACACAGGCTCCGACCTCGGGGGTTGGACAGATGATTCGATTCTACTTTAATAACGAAGTTGTTCCTTTTTCGGCGTATGACACTCCGTATCCGAACCCGACGACTCTGGTCACGTATGTGCCAATCCAATTGGCCAACAATAAGCCTCATATCCTCAATCTCTCCGAGGGAACGCAGAATATCACTCTGAATCAACAGTTTCTGAATAACGGGCTTCTGGCGAATACCTGGGGGTGGAGACTGGTGGTGAGTCAGACTGGACAGTATAAACATACTCCGGAACCGATTGTGAGTACGGATCGAATCATATACTTTCCCATATACAATCCGAGAGAAACCCGTGGAGCACTTATTGGTGTCGAATATGAACCGAAAGCCTATTCGACGCATATTGCTCCGTTCTCATCCCAGTTGGCAATATCCAATGTTGTGGCTCTCAAACTAGTACGTGCAACCCTTCCTCTTCGTCGATTCGATAGTTATAATCCGGCGGTGTTCTACGACGTCACAAATCCCGACCAGGCACAGAGCGCAGGTACATCGACAAATTCCTTCAACAGTCAGCCGTATATCGTCATGACGATTCAGAATATGAAGGGTCAGTATTATGGTGCTGGACAGGTGATCCAGAATGCCTTTACAGTCTTGGTACAGAACCAGCGATCGGTTCTCGATGCAGAAGCGTCATCGTATCTGAATCAGTTTCAAGATTATTATTCGTGGTCGGAAGAGACGTTTGAATTCGATCCACCTCTGGCCCAATTATCGAATGCCGCGATTGCCTTGTCCAATAATGTCGGACAACCGTTTGTACAGAGTGATGATCTCAATGGACTGTTTATGACCTTTGGTCGCAATACGAACAATATTTCGTCGGGGTTTTGTCAGGGCAATGTCGTGTTCAACATCACTCGAAACCCTACAAACTATCAAAATTGGGGCCTCAACAATGGTACCGTCAACTATTTTGGCACCAATGAGATTCGAGTGGGAGATGAGATTTTGTCGTATGCTCCGGTGATTACAAGTATACTCAGTACTCCCGGTCTTCCACCGATTCTTCGACCGTTCTTTCAGACGTTACTGACAAATACCTTGCTCGTGACTCGGGTGTTTTCGACCAATACTATTTCAGGGTACGGACTCGAGATCGGGAATAATCTGTATTCGTATGGTACATCGTTTAGTGCGATCATCAAGCCGTCGTCCTTCAGTAATATGATCGCCATCAATACGATGATGGGAGCAATCGGTGCCCCAGGAAATGGACTTCATCATTGGGGAGAGGTTACCACGAATCCCGGGGCTTCCGATCCTCCCCCGTCCGATCTCAGTGGTCTCAATTATTTTGTGATTCCACCGTCGCCCGTTGCGTACCGTTACTTTCAGGATGGATCGATCAATACCGTATATTTGCAACCAGATTTGATAACATTGTCGAGTGGAACTCCACATACTTTACCAATCCTGAACATGGATATGCAGTCGACCTACGCCTTTGAGGTGACATCCTCGGTTGCCGATACGACACATATGAAGAAAATCATCCCGAACTAATAACAAGAATGTCCGAACTCAATCAAATCTATATCGGGACGGCGATTCCGAACGCACCGAAACACACCGGGCTGGTTCCGAGTCTCGCAGACCCCGAAACCACGTCAACCCAGGCCTTCAACATTTTCAAGACGTATGACGAGAGTCCTCGTCTGCCGTTTGGTTCGACCTTTGCGCAACAGGCAACCATCCGCATCCATACCCCAACTCCGTTGAATCAGGCCTTTTTTAGTGAAGAAAACATGAAACATCTTCAGAATGAGATTCGGTACGGTGTGTGGGTGTCCAGTGGAAATCAATATGTGATTGATCCACAGAACCCCGACGACCTGAAAACAATCATGCGCAGTTACTATCTACAGTATTCCACGAATGACCCCGACAAGTTTCATCAGGAGTTGGCCGCCCTGAACAATCGAGTCGTCATGTTTGCGGTCGATCGAGTCATGGTAGAAATCAAACAGTATATCAAATATCGTAAAGATATCCTGAATTACCCCGAACAGATCAGTCGACCGGTGAATGCCAATATTACTGGATCTCGTTCTGCGGAATTTACGAGCTTCTTTTAGACCAAGGTTAATCAATGATGCGCTTTGAGGGTCGTGTATATACCCTGTCTCCGAAAGGCCTTCTCCTCTGGGAATCCGGATGGGAGACATTTCGACCGGTTCACTCCATTGTGTGGAATCCTACCCACAATCAAGTGGAGCCCTATTTTGGAGATCTTACATCCGATCTATTTCATACCGAATACGGATTTGGGTCTCCGGACATGCATAAATTTTGTGTTCAGTTTACCGATGATCATGCTCACGAAGTAGAGACTGCCAGGACCATTGCATCTCCCGGGGAGCTGTGGAGACAAACTGGAAGCACGTTGCAGTGGGTTCGTGACCGTCCGATGATTGTTCATCCGGAGAGTACTACAAGACCGGATCGATCCAAGTTTTTGCAGAGATATTCACTCCGAGGCAAGACGTTCCGACAACCTCCTCGAAACTTACGTGGAACTCGCAAGATCCATACACACAAATGACAGCCAAGAGGATCAATATTATTTCGAACAATCGGGGCCAGACGGGTCTAACACACGATACAAGTCTATTTCGAGGAATCTGGTCGCTTGTGGACGAGGATGTCGAGTTTCGTAGGGTACATCATTCTCACCCACAATGTCCGGAAGCGGATATCAATGTATTTTTTGAGGTACTGAATCCGAGTCTGTTTGTCTATGCCGGTGTCAACATCTGGATTCCGAACCCCGAGTGGACGTACACCACCTGGATTCCGTATCTCTCTCAACTGGATTTCATCTGGTGCAAGACGCATCATGCAGTGGACATCTTTCGTCCTCACAACCAGAACACGATCTATATTGGCTGGAGTTCGATTGGGAAAGCAGAGGCACCGATCAAGTACTATAATAAAGCGATTGTACTCTGTGGAAAAAATGTGTTTCGTCACCCCCAGATTCTGGTGGATGCATACAGGATTGCGGAAGATATCACCAAGCTTCCGGAACTCCACATTGTGTGTGACTCGTCGCGAATGAATGTCCGAGTCTATCCTGAAGTGGAATCGAAGATCAAGATGTATACCGAAGAGCTTCCCGCAGAACAGTATGACGAGCTTCTGTCCAAGTGTGGTCTTGCGATCTGTATTTCGTCGGCAGAAGGCTTTGGACATGCGGTGAATGAGGCGGCATCGTCTGGATGTAATTTGATTCTCTCGGATATCCTTCCGTTTCGAGAGTTTGGGTATGATGCAACGTGGGTACCGACGCACAAACCGATTGTGTCGGATCGGGTGGATACGCTGTACAACTATAAGATTTCGGATGTATTTGTGGCGTTGGATACGTACCTCGGTCGTACGGATCGAGAGAGAATAGCTGCGTCCAACAAGAATGCCGATACATACCGAGAGAAACATAGTCGGTGGATAGAGATGATGAAACAAGTGATTACAACATTGCGAGATACTCCGCGTTATTCGTTGGAAGATAGTTCGATCCCGGAGGATCAATTACCGGGGGTTACGATTGTCACTCCCACGAAAGATCGTCTCAAGTTTATGGAGTTATGTGCTGGATGTGTCGATACGCAGTGCTATCCTCGCGACAAACTCGAGTGGCTCGTGATTGACGACGGAAAGGATACATGTGAAGATCTCATCAAGCATATTCCATTTGCAAAACATATACTGTGCATGTCGGGTGATACGATTGCAGCAAAACGCAATATCGGTGCACAAATGGCCAAGTATCCGGTGATTGTGCACTTTGATGACGACGACATATATCCTCCCAACAGTATCCTATTCCGGGTGTCCATGTTGATGCGAGGTGGGTCAAAAGGGGCAGTGTTCTGTACCACGATCCCATGTTATGATCTACAAAACTATATTTCGTTTGTGAATGTTCCGCCGATGCATCTCACCATGTCGGAACGGGTGTCGGAAGCAACTCTCGCATATACGAAACAATTTTGGGAAGAAAAAGGGTTTCACGAAGATACTCGCATTGCCGAAGGAGACACGTTTCTGCGCGGACGCGAAGACAGGTGTCGGGAGATTTCTCCACAAGAAGTGATTGTGAGTCTTGTACATTCCAAGACAACGTCGTCACGAAAGGCTCCGGCTGGAATGGAGCCGAATGGTTGCCACTATGGGTTCACGGATGAACTGTTTACAATGATCTCCAAGATCATCGTTTAGTGGCGGCGAGAGCGGTGACGGCGGTGACGGCGACCGGCCGTCTTTGCCGTGCGGTGGCGGCGGCGGCGACGACCGCCATCCGTGGCCCCCGTGGTATCCGGGACATCCTCGCCACCTACACCCAGCATGTGCGCCATCGCGTGGCGCCGGTGGCGGAGGGTGTGGTACCGAGAGTGGCGACGACGGCGACGACGACCGCCATCCACCTGACCATCAGTTGCGGAATGTGCTCCTCCGACAGGAAAAGGCGAAAGTGGGCTGCTCATTTTTATTAAACACTCTACATATTTTTTACGCGGAGCACATGGTGCATGGCTCGATGGTAAATTTCTGAGCCGCGGCGACTGCCTTGGTTCTCAGATAATAACATCCCGTCTTGAGTCCCTGCTTCCAGGCATACATGTGCATACTCGAGATACGAGAATAGGTAGGATCGCTCACAAATAGATTGAGTGATTGCGACTGACACACAAACGGGGCGCGGTCACGACTTAGATTGATCAACGTCTTCTGTGGGATCTCCCAGGCCGTCTTGTATCGCTCCTGAACCTCGGCGGGGATACCCTCAATGCCTTGGATACTTCCATTATTCACCATAATCTGAGTACGCATATCCGGGGTCCAGATCCCCAGTTCGGACAGATCGTGAACCAAATGCTTATTCACTACGATAAAGTCTCCAGCTAGGACGTGGCGGACATACAGATTCGACGTGAAGGGCTCGAAACACTCATTGTTTCCGAGGATCTGTGAGGTAGACGCGGTCGGCATCAGCGCAATCGACAACGAATTTCGGAGACCATATTTGACCACCAGACTCTCGAGCAATGCCCAATCGAGATAGTCGGTCTTGGTGGGGCGTTCATTCCACAGATGATACTGTAGCTTTCCTTGACTCGCGGGAGATCCCGCATGTCCAGAATTTGCTCCTTCGGCCGCCGCCAGTTCTGCACTTGTAGAAATTGCCGCATAATACATATTCTCAAAGATCTCTCGATGAAGGGATCGAGCCTCATCCGATGTCCACGACAGTCGCATCTTGGCAAATACATCCGCAAGTCCCTGGACCCCGATACCAATCGGTCGATTCTTGGAATTGGATGTGAAACACTCGGGGGTAGGATTGTAATTCCGATCAATCACTATATTGAGATTCTTTGCCAGGGTTGATGTGACACGTCTCAACGTATCGAAATCAAAGGAACGATCCTCTCGTACAAATCGTGAGAGAGCTACACTGCCCAAATTGCATACTGCCGTCTCTTTGGGAGATGTATACTCGACAATCTCGGCACACAAGTTCGAACTGGTGATCGTCCCCAGATGCTGTTGGTTCGACTTGCGATTACAGGAGTCCTTGTACAGGAGATACGGCGTCCCCGTCTGGATCTGTGCATCCAAGATCATCTGCCACAGTTTCTGAGCCGGAAGAGTCTTTCGCGCCTTTCCTTGACGCTCATAGGTCTCGTACAGTTCCACAAAGGATGACCCCACCGCATCGACGAGACCCGGACACTCGGATGGACACATCAGTGACCAGTCGAGATTGGCTTCCAGACGTTGCATAAACAGATCCGGAATCCACAGCGCATAGAAGAGGTCTCGAGCCCGGTCTTCCTCTGCACCCGTGTTCAATCGAAGTCGCAGGAAGTCCTCGATATCCGAATGCCATGGCTCCAGGTACACGGCAAACGATCCGTTGCGTTTTCCACCTTGGTTCACATATTTCGCAGTGTCATTGTAGACCTTGAGCATAGGTACGATGCCGGTGGACGTTCCGTTCGTTCCGTGGATACGAGAATTTCTCGCCCGAATGTTGTGGATCGAGAGTCCGATACCCCCAGCCCACTTGGAAATCTGAGCACAGTCTCCCAGCGTGTCGTAGATCCCTCGTATCGAGTCTTCCTTCATTTTCAAAAGAAAGCAAGAACTCAATTGAGGGTGAGCCGTTCCAGCATTGAACAACGTCGGAGTAGCATGGATAAAGTATCCTTGCGACATTGCGTTATACGTGTCTCGAATCGCCTCCAGATTGTCACGATGGATTTCGATGGCAACGCGCATCCACATGTGCTGTGGACGCTCGATGATGATTCCATCCTTACGGAGAAGATACCCCTTCTCGAGTGTCCGAAACCCAAAGTAATCAAACATAAAGTCGCGCGAATAATCGATCATGGATTGCACCGTCTCTGCAGCCGCACCGATCTCGGGACGCAACCGGTCTCTGAGAATGGTACAGCACTCTGCAAAGGTCGAAGGAGTGTTTTTGTGATGGCTGTCGATCAGGATACGAGCTGCAAGGATACCGTAGTTTGGATGGTTTCGAGCCTGTAGACTTGCACAAATTTCGGCCGAGAATTCATCGAGTTTTGTGGTGGTAATCCCATCCTCAATCTGAGAACAGACCTTCTGAGCAACCTGAGTGGCATTCACAAAGGGGAGATCGTTCGAAAGGGCCTTGATACGAGCCAGTACCCGATCAAAAGACACTTCTTCGCGGTTTCCGGAGCGGGTGACGACGTACATTGTGATAGTATGGTTGCTTGTATTTAAGAGTTAAATACGTTTTCACTAATAATGCAGTGCCCCTTCAGTGGTGATGCTCCGGAATGGTATTATCGGGAAGGTATCTATGTCTACGGATGTCGTTATCGGGAGGGTGAGGCATACAGTGTTCTGTACTGTATACTGGCCATCCTCATTTTGATATTCTATTGTCTTCATGCGTATCGATTCTAGCGGATATGTGCATTGATTCCATTTCTTTGACAAACAAAGACATGGCATACGGCATTCGTAGAGTTTCGACCGACCCTTCCTGAGTGGAATCGAGGAGCCCGGTACTTGGCTGATAGAGTACCTCGTGTGCATCCGAACGTTTCATGAAACTTTCTTCGATGAAGGCGGAGACTCCGTGCGCAATCAAGGCATCTCGTTCCATCTCACCGATACGAAGACCACCTCCCGCCGATCGTCCTTCGAGTGGCTGACGAGTCAAGAGCGTTCGTGCACCCGTATCTCGGTAATTGATCTTGTCTTCCACCATCAGTTTCGATCGAAGATAATACACCGGTCCCAAAAATATCTCCATTTCGATCATTTCTCCCGTCATGCCGTTATACATGATGTCACTGCCGTTGGGTTCGAAACCATTCTTGGCCAACAGTTCCCTATACTCACTAATCTGATTCTGAGCCGTGAAGGGAGTGGCGTCGATGAGTGTTCCCACGCTGCAACCGATACGTCCACTCATCGATTCCAGGTATTGACCGGTCGTCATACGGGATGGAATTGCATGAGGATTGAGGATCAAATCCGGTCGTAGACCTTTTGCATTGAATGGCATGTCGGATTCAGGGAGTATCATTCCTACCGTACCTTTCTGACCTGCTCGAGAACTAAACTTGTCTCCAAGAATTGCAGTTCTCGATTCGGCAATCCGGATTTTGATTCCACGGAGTCCATCCTTGTTTGTGAAGATCTGGATACCATCCACAATCCCAGTCTGTCCTCGTTTCGGTAATTCTGAAATATCTCGATAACCTTTCACGGCTCCGGTGATATCCACAACCGGGGATACAAGACCCAAGAGAACCGTATTCTCGTCGACATGGGCTCCCGCTCGGATGATACCCTCCTCATCCAGTTTCGAATAATCCTTATCGGCCTTCAACTTCACTAACTCTGTGTACTTGGGGTTTGTCGACGGGTTTGCAATCTGGGTCTGAGCTTTCGATGCCGGATCGATGAGCTCTTCCTGCATCGTATACGAATGAAAATACGTCGTCCGGAACATTCCCCGCTGCAGTGAATTCCCGTTGAGGATCACCGAATCCTCCTGATTGTACCCAGAATACATGGCAATCGCAACCATGGCGTTCTCACCGTACGGTAGACATCCTCCACGTCCTAGAATGTGGGGGTATGCCCAGGTCTCACAAATGGGTCGTTGTGGAGAATTCAATATCAGGGTTATCGTATCAAACCGTTTGTTAAAGTTGCTGTGAAACCATGATGCTCCCTGACGACACTGTGCACATGAGAATGCAACGCGAGGCGACGGATTGTGGTCACAGAACGGTATAACTGCTGAGAGCGGGGACAATAAAAAGATACCGTGTATCTCGGACATTTGGTTGGGATGGAAAGGTACGATCGAGAGACGAAGAGTATCACATTCCTCCGAATCCACCAGATCAAACCCTGTCTCGCGAAGCTGTGTCCACGTCTTCATGGCCAAGATGCGTTCGGCGGTCATACCGGGTCGGTATACCGGTCGTATCGGTCGTCCAGGATCGGTAGCAATCACCATGACATTGTCCGTTCGATTCCATGCGATGGACACGGTGGGGTTGATACGTGAATCCCGTCGTTGAGCGAGAAGAAGAGTATAGATTTCGTTGGTTTTGCGGGTGCATACTCCCACCATATCTCCATTGAGCTGAATTCGTGTCCACGCCGTGTTCCAACTGGATGGATGGATTGTGGAAATGTGGCGAAATTCTGGGCGAGAGTTGAGAATGTCTAGTATCTCACGACGAGTGGATGCCGTGGATACGGTGGTCAACAGTGAAAAATGTTTGACGAGACCAACACTACGACCATCCGGGACATCGGAAGGACATGTGAACCCATAGGATGATCCGTGGAGACGTCGAGCACCCAGAATCTTGGATCCGTCATCCATATCTGCCTTGGAACGCCGGAGTTGAGATACGGTACCCAGAAGGGATATTCGACTCAATATCTGGGACACGCCGTCTTTTCCACCCCACTTGCCTTTGAACGATTTGGAAATATCATTCATAAACGTGTACGACTTCCAGTAAAAGCCAATATTTTCACGTTGCACAAGGTTCACAATGTTTCTGCCACTGTAGACCCGCTCTTCGAAATGTAGACGAGTATCGAGAGCCAGAGTGAGACTCTTGGCGACGGTTTTGTACACTCGACGAAACTCCTGAAATAAGAGATCTCCCGAGACATCGAATCGTTTGAATCGAAAGTGGTCACGATCCGTGGGCTTGGAGATACCAATCGCGTTCTCCATACAGAGGCGCATGATGTACCCGAGACAGTACGCTTTTCGGCGATACAGAGTGGCCACATCATCGGAGGGTTCGGGCTCGATATGTGGAAATGCGAGAACCTGGATATTGTAAAACACTTCTTCGATACTTCGCGTTTTTGTTGTCCGGCGTAAGATGGCGAGATCATCGGTAAACATTGTTTTGAGTTCTCGGTCGTGAGACAGTAGAATCTGCATGAATAGATCATCATACGCAGATCGCTCTTCCTCGGGAACACCCACGAGAACAATATCGTACAAGTCTTTGTCGTTCGATATTCCTAGCATTCGAAACAACGAGATCACGGGGATCGCGTCTTTGAATCCGGGAAGGGTCATGACCGGAATACGACCGGAGATACCGAGACGTGATTCTCCCCATTCGATTTGTGATATTTCCTCGACGTCCATTTCTCGAGGTTTCGGTGGGATTTCGAGATAATGAGAGGACGGTCCTCGCGTTCCATCTTCACTGACACTCCGAATTGCTGCAAAATAAGAACGCTCTTCGCCCTTCTCCTCCGTTCGTCCGCCGGGTATACCTTCGTCTTGAATGGATACAGGCTTGTACTGCTTGTTTCCCGCGTAATAGAGGTTATTTCCCAGACGTTCTTGAGATAGGAGCACTCGTTCTCCGCCGTCGACAATAAAGTATCCACCGATTTCGTGATAGCATTCGCCTTGAGCATACATTTCCTCCGGGTTCAGTCCCGAGAGATGACAGAATGCAGATCGTAGCATCAGGGGGATCTGAGCAATGAGTACCTTCTCGAAAGATACCACGTCGGGTTCACCGGTTTCGTACGTGTACACGATATCAATGTCGGCTCGAACATCGAGAGCATACGTTTTATTTTCCACTCGACAGGTGTTGGGCATGATTGCGTTCTCGAGTTCGTCGAGCGGAGGAGAATACCCGATGCGCGTCCCGTCGCGACCACCAATAAACACCTGAATCGTTCTCTTTTCCGAAGGAAGAACCAGCTGAATCGGATTGGACGCCTTCAAAAAGAGCGGCAACTGCCGACGGACAAAGTCGTTATACGACTCGATGTGGTGCTGAACAATCGGGTTCAGGGTGTCCGTGTAGTACGTGTTGCATATGTGACGGGCAGCAGCGGCGGACATTCTTCTTACGATATAGTAGAGAGATCCTATGGAGGCTATTTTTCGCTCGTATGGAAAGGATTTACTAGTAATCCTATCCACATTGGGAGTATTTGCTCTCGTTTCGTATGTGTATATGATTCTGAAACCAACGGTGATTCTTCCGCCCAACACTAAGGTATCGACGTGCCCCACTCGGTGGACATACGACCCGGATACAAAGATATGTACTCCTCAATATCCTACCAAATGTTTACCATTCAATCCTGATCGGTACAACAACCGAGAAAAGTGCGATATTGCAAATTCGTGCGAGACGGGATGGAAAGGACTTTGTACGACGTAGGTATAAGTATATATGATCTCTGAAGTATTTCGCCCAAGTTCGCTAGATGAAATCATAGGGCATGATGAAGCGAAACGGCTGATCCAAGAGTATTTGAACGCAAATCCTCGCACCAAAAGCATGTTGATTGCCGGGTCTCCGGGTATCGGAAAAACCACATTGGCATTGGCAGCTGCGCAAACGTGCGGATACGAAGCTCTCGAAATCAATGCATCTCGATCATTACGGTCTCACGATGATGTTTCCGCCCTGAGAAATTCGTGCCGAGCAACCGTGTCCATTCTGTCGGTTATAAAATATAAAATACCCAAACCAACCTGCGTTATTCTCGACGAAGTGGATGGCAGTGACCCACATGCCCAACGAAAAATTCTCGAATGGGTTCAAGATCCCGAACGCCATGTCCCAATTTTATTCACAGCGAATGAGATTCCGATTATTCTGAAACGTGCAACGGAGAATGTGTTTATTCACCGTTGTATGCCATTGAATACTCGTGTTCTGTACGAAACTCTTCAATCTCGGGTCGGTATATCGTTTTTAGAATTTCAAACGGTAGCCAAAGAATGTCAACATGATGTTCGAAGGATTTTACACCGAACCCAGTACGGTGTCTCGGATCCTCCGAAAATTGTCACGTCGTCGGGAGATAGTATCGTGGATCTCTTCAAGAGTGAAGAAACGTTCTACAAAGACAATCCCATACTTCGGGGTCTCGAATCCACTGGAACCTAACCACGTTTTTCGCATTTGCAGTATTCGAGACACGCGCGGCAAACTTGTGTGGAGATTCCAATAATTGGCTCTTGTTGACCGTATTCCAACGGTGACCAATAACCAATAGAATATCCTTGGATGGGAGCATTACCATCGGCAGTGTCCAATCTTTTGTGAACGAACCCTCCTCCGCACGTACCGCCTTCTCGTCGAATCGACGCTCTTTGGCTAGATGCCCACGAAACAGATACGTGGCAGCCGTGGAGTGATTCTGACCATACGGTCCCACATCCATAAGCGCATTCTCTACGGATAAAAATACCGACATGATCTCACATCCGATAATGTCGGACGCCGGGTTTGCAATGAGCGCCTCGACCGACTTCTGGATACGCTGTGGAGGATAATAATCGTCGTCATCCCAGAATGCGATATATGCCGGATTCAGTTTCGAAGCCTCCTCAAGACATACATTTCGCAGATATCCGATAGGCTTCTTCTCCTCAATACGAATGTAGGTCACAGGGGGAAGTCCCGAGATCGTCTGAATTCCCGACCAATCTTTCTCTGCCTCCGAAGAATTATCCAAGACAATCCAGTGAAGATTGGAGTATGTTTGCTTCTTCATACAGAGCGCAGAAAACTCTAACGAAAAGCGTCGATTGTACGTGGGAGTACATACAACGACAAGACTCATTTTATGTAGTATTGTGTTGTTCTTCACGTATATCGTTTCGGCAGAGCGGACAGTAGACACTCCGCGAGTACCACGTCGTGGCGCAGACTCGATGGAAGGTGTGATTACAGTTACGTAAACGTACCCGCGCATCGTCATGTCCAAATGTCTCTTGACAAATGGAACATGCAGTCTCGGATGACGCCTGAGAATCTGGGGCGAGAAATGCCGCATTCCTCTGCTCGACGGTCGGAGCAACGATAACAGGATCTGGAAGTGAAGCGAATGTAAGCCCAGCAAGGGGAAGCCCAGCAAGGGGAAGCAATCTCAACAGACGCTCCGAATCATAACGCTCAAGTGCAGATAGCAATCGAGATTCGTTCGTCAGAAACCGGTATACATTGGAATCATTGTGCTCACGACGAAAAAAGTCCTGTCGGGTTGTGAGAATCAACCCTAGATATCTATTCTCGGCCATTATGTTGTAAATTCACACGAAGCGTAAAGCGGTTTTTAGCGAGATGCTTTCTTGGTGAAGAACGAATCGAGGGGTCCTTTCCGTGAAGAACGTGTGACATTTGCCAATGTCGGTTCTCCCAGAAATAACAGTTTGTCCAGCATCTTTTCTTTTTGTTCAAGGACCTTGAGAGTCGCTTCTTCGGGATCCCCCAGTCTCTCCAGATATGTTTCATACAGTTCTTTGAACGGAACCCGCGGTTCCACAAACCCTTCAATCTCTTCAATACAGAGCGCAAACAGCTGAGCAACCGGATTCTGAATCTGATTGGTCACGTAGTGAACTGTATCGATCGGTAGGTTCTTTTCACGAACGTAATCAATCTGTTCAATCTTGTCTCCCTGGAGTTTCTTGTACGTCGTCTGAATGTATACGAATTTCAGTCGGTCTCCTACATTCGGAGCATTTCCCGGATCTCGGACCGTCATACGATCGGCCAGAACCCGATGTGCGATACGGGTAGGATCTTTGTAATCGTCACGCAACTGTTTGGTGATGGCAAACTTTTCGAGTGGGAAATCGGTTCGAAGAACTCGAGCGATCATACCCTTCACAAACTTGACGGCTGCTCCCACATTTTTCTCCTTGAGCAGGATATCCAGTGCACCGCCGTACACATCTTTGACGATCGGAGCATTGTCACGACGCTTGAGAACATCACCCATGGACGAACGATAGCATTTGGTGGGGTCGGTCTCGTACTTCATACCTACATACCGTTTGCGACAGAACAAGATGAAGGGATAGAAGGTCTTTTCGTACCCGATCACAAAGGCCTTGTGCGTACACAACGAGGTAATGACCTTTGCAGCTTCCTCGCCGAGCGCAATCGCTTCACGTAGATTCTTGCCCGGAAAGCGAACAAAGATAGAGTCTGTATCCCCGTAGATCACATCCGCACCAAACGTGTCTTCTACGGTAGACTTGGCAAAGAGTAGCTGACGTCGACCCACTGCCGTGGTACATGCTGCTACACACATTTTCCGAATCGGTGAGGTTCGAGAACCCATTTGACCATAAATAGAGTTTGCAACCACCTTGTACGCCAACTGAAGACCATTGTAGACCGATTTCTGAGCATCTTCTACGGTGGGGTCTTCCATCTTTTTACGAGCTTCTTTCCGCTTCTTGAGCATGATTTCAAGTGCCCTTGGGACCAGGCCGGTCGATAGCTCATGTCCCTCTACGGGCTTCACATAGATACACACACACTTTCCTACAATGGCACCATCTTCCTTGACATCGTAGGACACTTCATTGTAGTCGAGTCCTTTCAGATCCTTACGACCTTCGAGAGATGTCAACTTTCCATCCGCATTGTAGTGTTTGATGCAGATGAGAGTGTCCGGTGAAAGATTCTCACCAATCATGGACGACGGATACAGAGAATTGAAATCTAGAACCGCAACCGGAGTATCCAAGTACATGCCAATTTTGGGTGAAATGACGATTGCTCCTTCGTACGACGAATCTCCTTCGTACGATTCTTGAGTGAGGATGATTTGGTTCCGTTTGGATGCCTCGTACGCGATTCGACTAAAGATCTTGATTCCCTGACCCCGGAGAAAGAGATACTGAAGTGGAACGAAACACACATCCGCCATACCTCGAGCATTCACCAGGGTGTCCAGCTTGGCCATGAGTGTCAGAACTAGATCGCAATCCTGAATACAGTATTTGGCAACGACTCCTCGATCCGCGTCGGAACCTTCGTGCATTCGAAAGATATCCGAGGGATGAATATCGTCCTTGGTAAACGACCATTCAAGGATATCTGTGGACGCAATCTCCGCATCAATGGTAAACGACTTTGGAGACACTGCGGTCACGACATACTTTTTCCCGTCGTTGAAGGGATTGATCGTATTGCCGACAATGTCGAATTTCACATAGTTTCCTGGGAACAGACCTCGAGTTGTCTTGGTGAAGATTGTCCGTCCTTCGATCTTGACCACTTTGTCTCGCAGGAATCTGGATGCGACATCGTCAAGTTTGTAGCTATCGAGAGTATGCTCACGACGCATGTTCAACAACAAGTCGATCGAAAGTCGTCCGGGCATCTTGAGGTAGTGGACATTGTACTTACCCGAAGCCAGTTCAAAGGCCTTGTGTTCGAGAGGTTTTCCCCATACGGGGGCTCGACCAATGGGAAGCTTTCCGAGTCCACATATCTCGGCCCGGTCGTGAACATACTGATCATCGAACATAAAGGTATTGTATCCACAGATCACGTCGGGATTCTCATCGGTTATGAACTCGACAAACGACTCGATCACATCTCCTTCGGACGTGCACGGTATGAACTCCGGGGATCCGGTCACTCCACCAAGAACAAAGACTCGGCGTTTCACGTTTGTCAGCATATCGGAACTCCATCGAATTGTGACTCCAATCTGGATCAGTGGGTCACCGATCTCTCGTCCACCAAATAGATTGGATAGAGCCGTGGCAAAGGACGCGATTGATGCATCGTCAATGTACTTTTGAATATGTGGTTTCGTCAGAAAGGGTATGAGAACCTTCTCTCGAAAGGTTGGAGTTGGCGTGAACCCTTCGGTACAAAGACGCTTCAGGAGGATGTCGGACAGACTTTCGTCGCTGTCGGTCTCCAGATCACTCAAGAAGTGTTCGGCAACGTATTCCCATGTCTTTTTGGCGACTGGGAATCGACCAGACTTTGACATGCACTCAATATCGTATGCGGCGATCTTGAGTGGGATTTGTTTGGTAGGGTTGGGAAGTATGTCTCGTACGTGGGTCGCCCATCCTCCTTCGATCTTTCGAGAGGGTGTGAACGTAAAGGGAGATGCAGGAGCGATTTCACGATCGTGAAACAACCGTAGAAACGGGGCGATATTGGATTCAAAGACGCGAGGAAACATCTGTTTAGCGATATTTCCCACTTCACGCCAGTCTTTGAGGGATTCTGTTTCTATTTTCCATACCTTTACCGCAGTGTAATCCGAGTATCCCGCGTAGACGTCGTGCTTGGTGTGTTCGGTCACCGTGACTCGGAAAATCTTGTCGGTCTGCAAACGGCTTTTGAAGTGAACAATCGTCACCTCGCCCGGAAGAACATACATGTACGGTTTGAAGCCTTCAATTTTGACGAGAGCAGCCCCTTCTTCGGTTCGACCGTAGACGTCTACGACGTAACGGCCAGACTCATCGTGTTCAATCCAATCACAAGGTTGCATGGTTGTTCTTGTATAAAGAACCAAAGTCAAGTATCCGTTTTTGTACTTTTTCCTGAGACCAATACAATGACGGACCAGGAGCCTCAAACTTCGAACCCTATCTCTTGGTTTTATGCACCGACTCGTTGGAAATCAGATACTCGTGAGGTACAGTATAATGCCGTGGACAATGCGGCGCAGCAGAATTATTATATGACGACAGCCCGACCTCAGCCAAATCCGTGCCAGGATCCTATGGCAACCGGTTCGTTTGCAGCACCCTTTGTGACGATGAACTTCACGGGAAACTATGGAAACACGGCGGCAGGTGGTTGTGATGTAGATTTATACTCTCGCCTCGTCCTGGGAGATCCGAATACCCAGCGTCCGAAAGGCCCACAGCAGCTGTTTGAGCGTGTATGGGCGAGTACACCGTTTATGCAGGGTCAGGGTGCTCCGAAAGAAGACAAGGATGCCGAGAGTAAACTTATTCAGAGTATTCCTGTTCGTCAACGCAAGGATACAGGAACGGTCACAGATAAGTTCTTTGCGAATCAGTTTGATCCACAGCTCCCGGCAGTTCGTAACGAGATACGTGATGTGAATAACTGGGTACATTCGGATTGGATTCGTGGAGGTGAGCCGTCGCGTATCATTCGACACAAAGTACTCAATACCTAAAATAAATGCGTGTCGTATTCTTTGCTCAGCAGATGCCCGATCCTTGTGGAGCATTTTTCCACGACATTGTTCTGGCTCGGGCACTCAGAGCCAAAGGGCATACCGTAACATTCGTAACTATGAAAAGTATGCCACGAAGAGGTGAATACCGCGGTATCCCGTTTGTGAATTATATGGTTGCCGGAAACGAGCTAGAAAAAGCAGATATCTGGAATAGTCCTCATTATCCTTTTCTGTCTACCGTGCGGAAACTCAATGAAAAGTTTGAGAAACCGTTGGTGATAGTTATGCACTATGGTGAAGATCGTAAGAATATCGAGACATGTACACGAACTGGACACTGGGCAGAGTTCCTATGGGTGGTATCCAATCATATTCGTGAGAAGATTACCAAAATGGCGTCCTCGATTGTGGATACATACGTCGTTCGTCCAACCTTTATTGAGAGCGAGACACGGTTTCGTCTTGCTCCGGAGCGGTCGGAAGGCGACTGTATCACACTCATTAATGCCAATCTTCTGAAAGGATTAGGAGTATTTGTGGATTTGGCGAAACGGTTTCCGGAACGGAAGTTCCTCGGGGTAAAACCGTACTATAATATTGTGCAGGTTCCTACTGATATTCCGAATATCGAGTGGATCGATTTCCAGGATGATATCCGGGTCGTATTGAAACGTACACGGGTACTCATTGTACCGTCGTATTACGAGAGTTGGGGACGAGTTGCGTTCGAGGCCATGTTGAATGGTATTCCGGTACTGTATGCACGACCGCACGATGAATCCACCTTCACAACCGGAAGTACGGAGGGTATGCGGGATTGGATCCAGGACAACGGTATCCAGTGTGATCGACGATCTTTGGATGAATGGGTTGCCGGAATCGTGTCTCTGGATGATCCGGATGTATATAACGATTATTCCGATCGTGCGTACAAGTGTACAAACGATATGAATATCTTTACCGAGATTCCTACGATTGAGCAAAAGTTTTACAATTATGCTGTCCGGTATGCTCCTGCATCCAAAAGCAAAACGGGGGATACCTCGAGTTCTGCACCGGGTGGAGTGCCACGATTAGTTATGCCCGGTATGATGTCTATGCCGGGACGGCGGCGTCCTGCACCATCGGCAGCTCCAGCTGCTGCTCCGATTGCGGCTCCTTCGACCGTTCCGCGGATGGGGTTTGTCGCAGGTCGTTTCGGGGTGAGGCGGTGAGGAGATTCGTAAGTCTCCGAGTCTCGGCAAGTTTCTCACGTACTTCAGGGGTTAGACCATCATCAATAACGGGAGCGACGGGAATATGTTTGTCCCCCGTAACCGTCGGAAAGTTGACGTGATCAAAGACTGCAGTGAGGACATCCCCATTTGCCGCATCCAGATAGGTTCGTGCGGTATCTTCGTCACATCCGATCATACTCATCACTTGAGTGACTTCAAACTGATTGCTCATTTTTATGTACCTCTTGTACAAAGCGTGAAAATGCGTTTCTTTGATGAACTGTGCCCCCCTGCGTTTTTGTATGCAATTTTTCTGGCGGTTCACATCGGTCTGGATGTCGCCGACATGGCGTTGATCACCGCCGCCGGTAAGGTGCTCTTTGGTGGCATCACTGTATACATCTTGGACATACTGTGTCGCCTCGATCTAGGTGTTGTATCTTGGTTTATCGTGGCATTACCGTTTATCATCACGTCTCTCGCGACGGCCGTGGCGATGGGTATTGATCTCGATCGCCAGGTATTCCAGAGGCTTACACATTAAGCACGAGACCAGTACAAATGTTTGCAACCGTTCGTTGTGGATTTCGACTTTGGATGTGGATACGCATCCAACTTCGAACTCTGTGTCCACCGAAAGCCGTTGAGTATTCTTGTTTTGCCACAAATCATATCCACTCGGATACCGGATCGCTCGTGGCGAGTCTGCAGTATATCAGTCGGAAACGACCCCACCATTCCCCGGATACGTGTGTTTGCATACAGTACAACGATGAACCTACACGTGAAACATCATATGAAGAGTTATTCCGGTGCGTTCCTCCCCCGTGGTTAGGTATTTATTGTGATGGTATCGATATGACCTCGACGGTGTTCCCGTTTGTGTCGAACGGAAATCATATTCGACCGTGTATTCTGGAATCTATTTCCAAAGGAAAGTGGACGTATCTCAGTGCTGTAACGTTTGAAGAAGAGGACTTTCCTTCCGAGGGTATTCTAATTGGACATGTACAAGGACGTCCAACGGTATCTCGAACTTGAAAAAAAGGTGAATTCTCCTCACTTTTTGTCAAGATTGCAGTGGATCGCGACATTGGTCATTCAGCCGCTGGGACATCTCTTATTTTGGATTTGCATGGTGGCATTTCCAAATGTACTTGCATATTTCGGATATGCAGAACAGCCTTCCACGCTCAAAATGATCATGTACGTTCTCAGTTCGTTTCACACCTTGTATATATGTGTTACCAGCTGGATCGATGTGGTCGAATTCTACCAGTTGGGAACACTGTTTCTCTTGGCCCACATCAAATATGCTCGTTCGGGATTTCAGTACCATATTCGATCCTCTACGCCGTCTCATACACTGTATAGATATGCTGCGGCCGCGGCATTGTCGTCTACTGCTTAAGAATATCTCCTAGATTCCCACCAAACATTCCTTGAAACGTCTTGATGAGTTCTGCACCCTGTTTCACTTGAGGTCCAAGGGCACCGAGTGTCTCGATTAGCTGTTTCTGAGTCTCCATGAGTTCTTTGGTGTCTTCGCGCATCTGAGACACCTGTTCTGGTTTCATACGTTTATATGCGTTCATAAGAGTGGTGCCCATATCTACGTGGGGTTCGGGGTCGTCGGAATCCTTCTCCTCCTTGTCTTCAAATCCTTCGCGAAGTTTCTCACCGCTGATGAAGATGACCGCCATGACGGTTCCCACTGCGAGAAGAACAGATACCACATAATTCATACGAGTTCCCCAGGCAAGTACAACGGTGACCAAGAGTAACCAGACACTGAGATATGTGAGATTACGAGACATTAGAAACAGTTCTGCACCCAGAAAAAGCACCGCCGCAAACACGGTATCGAATGTGTTCTTCATTATAGTGAATCAAGGAATTATCCATTCGATCGTACAGGATCGGGCATTCCGGCTACACCCGAGCCATTAAAAGTGTATCCTGTTCGTTGTGCACCCTGTATGAGCGGAGGGTCGAGCTGTCCAACCCGGAGTTGCACATCCGAAAGCGTTCCACCACGGTGCCGCCGCCGGGTACGCCGAGTCTTTCGACGACGTCCCCCGCTTAACGGGGTAGGTACATATGCACCTGCATTGTTTCCACCTCGGCTCGGCAGGTCTCCACCACGGTGCCGCCGCCGGGTACGCCGCCGTCCACCCGCAAACGCACCATTTTCAGCTCGATACGGATCGGCTCCCTTCGTAGGATCAAATCCATCGTAATTGGGAGTCCACAACACATTCCCGGCGTTTGCTCCTCCGTCATTGCTGAGTATGGATCCACCGAATCCGTATCCGGCACCCTTATGCGAGTGTCGACGACGATGGTGGCGATGGCGAGTCTTCATTTGTTAGTGACGTAGAAGAAAGAACCGGAGTCCACGTTCCATCCTCATTGCGTCGACAACGCAGTGTAAATGTCGGACCGAGCGTACGCAGGTATTTGGAAAGAACGAGAGTTTTCACTTGAAGATACCCATTCTCGGCGGGAATCCAGTAGACATCGGGGACATCCGTGGCAACGACGTAGACTTCATCGGTTCCCGGAGTGGATTCCACATAGATACCTCGAGCACCTTTGTCATGTGTATAAAATTCTTGACCTCGGACGTCACGAAGAGTCGCTCTCAAGAGAATTGCACACGTTTCAAACGGTGGACACGGTGTATAAAAATTGTCGTATACATTCTTCAACAGTACTTGACGGGTACTAAATGAATGCTTGTCAAATACTGTTTCTCCGTTGAACATCCATACATCCGCAATATACATTGCTGCGGTGGTTTTCTCGACACGGAACACCGTATCTTCAAAACATCGGCTATCGAATACGACACGAATAGGATAGAGAACAGGATTGGGTACTCGCGGAATATAGTAAGCTATCGGAAGTGGATTCCGAGTTAAATATAACCACCCAGGAGCTCCGTTACCTTGGGGCGCCCAAGTCCCCACCGGATTGCTTGGTAGTGTTCCGAGTTTCGACAGGCGGAGGGAGGGCTGCCACCGGGGCTGAAGGCGCTGTAACCGGCTCAACACTTGATGGATTGGCTGGGATGTCATAGGTGGGCAGTTGTATATTGGAAGGCGGGGGGCTTAAAATCTGTTGTACCGGTTGCTGAACCGGCTGTTGTGGAGGAGACGGAAGGTACACAATCTTGGGACGAGCCGGTTGCATGACTCGAGCCAACCAAAATGTCCCAATATGCAGTACAAAGAGTATACCAATTGTTCCCAGTGCTACGTACAAGAGCTCGAACAAATCCATTGTATTGTGTGTACACTTCGAGACCTCACTTTGGAACGTGAATCTCCATAAACAGATCCTCATTCTCGCTCCAGATCCGCGGCTCATTCGAATAGATGGTCACGGTCACTATTTCGGTATGACTCATGTACGGAAGATGCTGTGGATACGGCACCTCTTCCATACGGACAACACCGTCTGGCTCTGGAAAAAAAGATCGTCCAACATGTCCAACGGTATCGTAACAAGTTTTTCCACACCATATCATCGTCGTTCTATACTGTTTATGCGGTTTCGGTAGATTCTTCAAGGGAAAGTCGGATTTTGGTAGGATGTGCAGACGACGAACCTCCAGCGCCATTTGTAGATACAGCGGAAGCATTCAGTAAATGTGGCCACAGCTTGAAGAAACACGTCATCATCATCTGTGTATCGCCCATAGCACTGTGCAGCATCATTTCGACCGGTGGATCACGATGAAAGACACCCTGATACAATTCGAGAAGCCTAGGAGGCTTGAACTTTCCCGGATACCGACTCGGAAGTTTCAGAAGTGGAGTACTCTCATTCATCGTACAGAAGAGCCGTTTCTTGAACGTCTCCATGGTTTGGCCGTACCCGAGTCTCCAGTATAGAGCGTTATCAATCACGTTCTTATCGAACTCCATATTGTGTGACACGACCACATCTGCTTTGAGCACGGCGTCAATAAACCGATTGATCACCATCTTGAGCGGTGATCCTGTCCGGGTGCCAATCTCATTCGTAATATGATGAACCATCGAGGCCGCTTCGGGTATCTTCCACTCCGAAGGTTGGACAATATGGTACTCGGAGGTCAGACAGCGCCCGGTTTCATCCGTGAGAATCCATGCAATCGATACCAGGTCGGGCCAGTTGTTTCGAAGCTTAGGGGCCGGAATACGAGTGGCTGGAAGACCGGTTGTCTCGGTATCGAAGAAAAGAAGGTATGCCATTACTCTCTGTTCTACGTCGAGACCCCTGTATACGTTTTACACGGTTTACACGGTTTACACACACATAAGAATGTACGCAATCACGGCAAACACAATCGAGTGTATCACGAGACCAACCCCCGTTGGCTTTCCGGATATGGCGATCTCGAGACCCACCGCCCGAAAGACGGAATCCACTAACGTGTAGGTGATAGGGTTTGCGATCACATAGAACAGTAACCCGGTAAAGGCGGCGATATACAGTTTGTTGGCCATTTGTTATCTGGACGAGAAGTTGTTTCGAGTATTCTGAATGGTCTCTAGCCATCGGGGTATGCCGGTCATGACGTTGGATATTTCGAGTTCGTTCTTCTTGGCGGGTTCGCGAGTATCCAGAGATTGGCTCTCGGTCACAAACAGAATCGCGGTCAATAAGAAGGTCTGACGACTTTTCGATACGGACGGTTCCCAGTGAAGACAGTACATTTTTTCGAGGGAGGCAATGTATTCTGACGGCCCCGAATACCGCCGGATCACGTCCCAGAATAACCATACAATGTTTCGTGAATACTTGTCGAGAATAAGCTGCCCGGGACGAGGAGCCAAGGAGAGGGTTTCTTTGGATTGTTTCTTTTTTTCACGAGCAAATGCGAGTATCCACGACATCCAGTACATGGATCGGAGTGTGTCGCGACTTTGGACAGCAAAACATAATTCATTGACGGGTATCGCTAGTTCGAAGGGGTCTTCGGATTTGAGAATACCGTCGGCAAAATGTTGAGACGTGGCCCGAACATTCTCACGAAGGGTGGTGGGATGGAAATCGTGTTCAGGTTTGATACGAGGTAGGGTGAGAGGTTTCTGTTTTCGACATCCCGAGATGGCACACGCCGCTTCACATACTATGTTCCTGGCGTCGGAGCGATTACGGATATCGGTCATTTGTGCCACTGTAAATTGATCCTGAATAGAGCGAAAGGCTTCATACTGTGAAATAAGGTATACAAATATGTTGGGACATGCTCGATGAACGGAAATCGATGCAGATTCAAATAGAGTTATCCAGAGGGAATGCACGAGACCAGAACACAAGAGTTCAAGACTCCAATAACAAGCATAATCGGCGTGACCTAGCTGGATGCTCTCCGAAAGAGATTTCACGGCAAGTTTCCGAGAGTGACCTGAAAACGTAAAATCTTGAAAGTCTTTGACGCTACGTGAATCCACAATGTTCATTATCTATTGATTTAACCTACTGAGAAAGCGAAAGAGGAAGGATTTTCCCGCGGAAACGACTTTGACCTTGACTGTTGATGGGGTATTTGGTCTGTAATGTTGAACCCTGAGTGTCATACGTCGAATACAATTTGAGCTTGATCGATGTATTGGAGGATAGAAGTCTCGGTATGTTTCCATATACTGGAACAGACACGTGCGGTCCAGTTGCGTATATGATATAATTCGACGGATTTGAAGATCCGGAATATGCATTCGATGCCGTAGAAATATCGAGATAGTATTCGGTCCCTCCACTAATACTGTAAGTACAGAAATTGAGGGTTGGCACGGCCGGAGGAGCTTTGATATTCGAGACGACGTCTGCAGACGTATCTAACGAGAACGAAATATAGCCATCGATATTCGCATATGTAGATCCAAACCAATTGGAGTTGAGAACGACGGAGCTTAATGTGAAAATAGGGGTAAACGATGCGGAAACTGGAATTGTGCCGGTCAAACTGTATCCTGATATCGACTGGGATAATGTATAGGTTGCACTGTACGGAAAGCTTGTAGGATATGCCACGAATGTCTGTCCGAGACTTACCGACGCAGTATACACTCCGGCGGTTGGCCCGGCCTTATACGACAAGGAAAGCACGGCAGTGGTAGCATTGTATCCTAAATTTACCTTATTGAAGCTTCCATCGAGAAGATACGATGTAAATCCGGTGGACGGTTCCTTGAACGCGAGGGCGGTATCGGATGCGTTTACGCTAATGATGAAGTCACCAGGACTCACGACAAAACTGTTTGCGTAGACAGATCCACCTCCAATGACATGAATTCCGGATGCGTCGACATAGTAGTTACTGTTGTAATAGAATTCAGAACTGGCATTGTTGTACAGTGCAAGTTTGCTTCCCGAGATAGACGCAAGTTGCCGAACAGGATTCACATAAAACCCGGACGTGGAGGATGTGAGCCCATTTGTAGCCAAGACTATCGAATTGGATGCGGTGGATGTCGCGCTGTTCCCGATACAAATGGTATTCGATGGAAGTGCATTGCTTCCGGCATTGGAACCGATGGCAATCGAGTTGGATCCCTGATTGGAAGCACCCGCATTATTGCCGATGGCGATTGCGTTTGTACCTTGATTATTGGAACCTGCTTGGTAACCGAGTGCAAGACTCTGTATTGCCTGAGATAGAGAACCTGCCTGGAAACCGATGGCGATAGCACCGCTTAGCTGATTCGTTCCACCGGCAGTTGTACCGATAGCAATACGGTGGGGTTGCGCAATTCCCGTGAGTGCAGAAAGTGAAGCCTGGTATCCGATGGCAATCGCACTCGGGCACATGTTCGATAACCCTGCTTGGTATCCGATGGCAATCGAGTTGGACTGCTGATTGGATAACCCTGCTTGATTTCCCAACGCAACCGAATCCGCCCCCTGTATGGTGAACCCAGCGCTCACACCGATAGCAATAGCATTTGACCTCTGGTTACTGTATCCGGCAGTGTTACCGATAGCAATAGCATTCGAGCCCTGTGTCGTGTTTGCAGCACTAATACCAATTGCAATATTTCCATTCGTGGCACTTGCCGATTTGAGTTGCAGATTGTTGAATGTTAGAGCAGTTATACCGCCGTTGCTTACGGTTAGGTTGTTATAGAGAGTTGTACCAAGCTGTTGAGCGGGTACATAATTTGTCAACCCAATACCACCTCCATACGTGGATGGAAAATAGAACGCACTGGGACCACATTGGGTATTCGCGTTGACGAGAGTTAACGCCCCGGCATTACGCTGTATACACGCATAACGTCCTGCAGTGCCATTCGTTGTAGTTGCACCGTCACAGTATAGTATACAATTTGTGAGGGCTAGATAGTTTGCATAGCTTATGCTATTCACTTGCACACAGCATTTATTTCCACCCAGATCTGCAGTGGTATTTGTGTACGCAATCGTAGAGTAATTCCACGATGCGAAGTTTCCAATACCTCCACCTAAATAAATAATTGGAGACGGTGATGAGCTCGACGTTTGATTCACAACTGTTGTATATGCTAATGATACTTTTGAGATACCTGCAGTGGTTATGAGACTATTTGGGTTTGTGGAATCGACTGTTACGACGGCACAGTTATTCAACGTTGCGTTGACATTGCTTAACGTAATTGCGTTGGATGTGGCTGCAGCAACTAGAGTATAATCAAATTCTAAATTATAGATTGAAGAACCAGATGCAGCAATCGGAATCCCCGTAGAATAACCAATAACGCAGTATACCACATAATATCTTAGATTGGGAGACGTATTGCTATTATATACCACATTTGGAATACCGAATCCGGTAAGTTGAACCAGACCATCGCTTAGACCGGTCGACACGTTTGTCGTAACAACGCCGCTGATGGTTACAGACACTGGACTTGCATCATTTCCTTGGAGAATTATGTTATTTCGGGTTACAGTAGGGCTTTCATTGTAGACACCGGGTGCAACATTAATACACACGTATGTCGAATCACTCACGTTGGTTGTGACCCATGAAAGCGCATAACTAATTGTTTTCCAAGGGGTTAATATAGATCCGATCGCAGAATCAGACCCATCGATTGCACTAACATAATAGTTGTACCTATTCTGAGTCGACACATTACCTGACAGACTGTACACATCACCCGACAGAGTGTCTACAGTTCCCGACAGAGTGTCTACAGTTCCCGACAGAGTGTCTACAGTTCCCGACAGAGTGTCTACAGTTCCCGACAGAGTGTCTACAGTTCCCGAGAGAGTGTCTACAGTTCCCGACAGAGTGTTTACATCACCCGACAGAGTGTTTACATCACCCGACAGAGTGTCTACAGTTCCCGAGAGAGTGTAGACAGCACCCGACAGAGTGCTTACATCACCCGAGAGAGTTTGCAAGTCACTTGAAATATTTGAAATATCATTATAACTTGTAGTATCGTATGTCATCTCTTGTGTTGTCGTATCCCATACGACCATACCGTTCGTTACGGAGCTCTGAACAGGTCGCATCGTTCCAATCATAAATGACGAACTTGCTACCGGATTGATATCCGAACCTGTGCTATTCAAAATGGTATAATTGTTATACGCACTTATATTATAGGGCCCCGCTCCGCTACCAATGGCTATCGAGTTTGCTCCTTGACTTATATTTCCCGCTCGTGTACCAATTGCGATTGCATTTGACTGCTGATTTGAAAATCCGGCACTATTTCCAATACCAATGGCTTCAGAGTGTTGATTGTTGCTTCCTGCTCCAACTCCAACTGCAATGGCGTGATCTTGTTGAAAGTTTGTTCCTGCATTCAGACCAATTGCAATAGCATATTGTTGTTGGTTGTACTGTCCTGCAGTGAATCCGTACGCGATTGCTCCATATAGCTGACTAATATTTCCAGCAAGTTCACCTATCGCAATTGCATTTCTTTGTTGGTCATACTGACCTGCACCACTTCCAAACGCAATAGCGTGTGGAATCTGGTTACTCTGTCCTGCATAAGGACCAATTGCAATAGAGTTATTTCCTTGACTTATATTTCCGGCATTTGTACCGATTGCAATCGAATCATTGCCTTGGTTGCTTACTCCGGCGAATTTACCAATAGATACCTCCGTATCTCCTACAATCCAATGTACTCCGTTCCAGTAAAGATAATCTCCATAGTTCGATCCTCCAGATAACGCATTAGAATATACAAACCCAGACAGATTGCTTACAGTTCCCGACAGAGTGTTTACAGTTCCCGACAGAGTGCTTACATCACCCGACAGAGTGTTTACATCACCCGACAGAGTGTTTACATCACCCGACAGAGTGCTTACATCACCCGACAGAGTGTTTACATCACCCGACAGAGTGTTTACATCACCCGACAGAGTGCTTACATCACCCGACAGAGTGTTTACATCACCCGACAGAGTGTTTACATCACCCGAGAGAGTATAGACAGCACCCGAGAGAGTGTTTACATCACCCGACAGAGTGTACACAGCACCCGAGAGAGTGTCTACAGTTCCCGACAGAGTGTCTACAGTTCCCGACAGAGTGTACACAGCACCCGAGAGAGTGTCTACAGTTCCCGACAGAGTGTAGACAGCACCCGACAGAGTGTTTACATCACCCGAGAGAGTGTTTACATCACCCGACAGAGTGTTTACATCACCCGAGAGAGTATAGACAGCACCCGATAGAGTGTTTACATCACCCGACAGAGTATAGACAGCACCCGATAGAGTGTTTACATCACCCGAGAGAGTGTCTACAGTTCCCGACAGAGTGTAGACAGCACCCGACAGAGTGTTTACATCACCCGAGAGAGTGTTTACATCACCCGACAGAGTGTTTACATCACCCGAGAGAGTATAGACAGC
>Ga0214923_10000178_pt1 | contig 96710 bp, 114 predicted proteins | sample LL1510_MetaG_FD_177993 | JGI IMG/M metagenome (GOLD analysis project Ga0214923, IMG submission 177993) | Freshwater microbial communities from Lake Lanier, Atlanta, Georgia, United States - LL-1510 | ecosystem: Environmental > Aquatic > Freshwater > Lake | place: USA: Georgia | collected... | reverse complement strand
AGATAGACCTACAATACCACCAAGGCCAATTGTGAAAAACAATAGACTGACACAACCTACAAGTCAAACTGGTGCTGTTCCTTCTTCTCATGTAAATCCAAATCCAGTGGCAACAAAAGAACCAGATTCAGAACCATCTCCAAAACCAGCTTCAAAAACCTTACAATCAGTAATTACTGACCTAAGAAAATATGCTGATATCCATAGTACGGATGATGGAAGTGCTGAAAATGATAATAGTATATCAGACTAACATTTTTTTTTCAATTTTCTAAAGATTTTCACATGATTGTTTTCTAGAATCCAATCCTGATAAATGGATTTGTTGAAATGCATTGATAATGGAATGTTAACCGACATTAACTTATTGATAGATCAGGGAGCTGATGTCAATAAACCTGATCTATTTGTAAGTATTTTATAATAGAAAATATAACATTTGAAGATGGTAAATGTATCATAGGGTAAAACTTTAATATAACGTTTTATAGAGTAAAACTTTCATGTAATGTATTGTATGGTAAACTTTATTACATTTGAAGATGGTAAATGTATTGTTTTATATTGCAGGGTAAAACTTTACTATAACGTTTTGCAGGGTAAAACTCCATTACATCGAGCCGTTTGTGATTCAAGTTATAAAGTGGTGTCACTACTCGTGTCAAGAGGTGCCAATGTGCAAGCACGAGATTCAATTGTACTTTACTTTTACTTTTGATATATTTTCACTTATTCGTCTTATTAACCTTCTAAGCCTATGGCACCCTAACATATATTTGTAAATTCCACTAAGTGGAATCCGCAATGCGGATATTAACCAAAATATACCATAAGATATTTGTAAATCAATTATTGTGGCGACTTCTTGCCAACCTTAACAGGTTAATGACATAGGGATGGACTCCATTACATCATGCTGTTTTCTACAATGATATTCAATCAATGTTGAGATTCCTATTGGCTGGAGCAAGTATTTTAAGTTGTGATAACACGGTAGTCTCGACAATAGTTGTGATATCTAACTTGACAAAAAAAAGGGTCGAAATGTTCTAGATGTAGCAATTGAATTTGAAAGTCTATCATTGATTGTAAAATTCTTGGTATTTTCTTTTATATTCTTCTTGGTATAAACTTACTATGTACAGCGATTTACAATTGATCTGATGATATCACTATTCGATTGTACATTATTGGAATCATCATTGGCCAGACATTTTACTTTATCGAGATTCATCAGACATGAACTCAAGTATGAAATGAAGAGAAGAGCAAAAAAGAAAAAATCGACTTATAAGAGAAAGAAAACTTTTAAGAACATTGAAGAAGCCCTTTCATCATCAATCATGATGCATGGACTTGTAAGAAGATATTATGTGAAACACAAACGAAAAGAAATACAATAATTTTATTGTGTACTGTTTATTGCAGTTTTATCGCACTTTTATTGAAATTTTATCGTATTTTCATTGCACTTTTTATTGAACATAAACCATAACGGTCATGATATCACCAACAGAATATTCCAAGATCCAATGTTCAATATCTCGAGTATCCTCTTCGTCAGCAATAGCAAAACAAGTAGTTTTTAGATCATAACCTATTTTATGGGACCATGAATATCCCTTGGATATACATTGTGATTTGATTTGGTTAATGATATGAATAAGTACATCACTGAATGTGTCATCACTACCATGTTCATAAGGAGGTATTTCCACTTCAAACTCTATCTTTTTCATATCTGGCATCAAACGGTGAAAACGATACCAATCGGATTCCATCATCATGACAACATGTCCATTATGATAAATTTCCATCAATTTTTCACACCATACTTTATAGTAATGGTTTCTACATTCCAATTCTGTCAAGGATATCTCAGTATTCTTCAGATTCAATTGTTTTGTTAATTCTTTTCTTTCTTCACGTAAATGTTTCAACTTTTTTAAGGAAGCTTTATAGTTTACATAAGCTTCACTCATACTTTTCTCTTCAACAGAAACCAAAACAAGTTTTCAGAAATAAATAATATACTTTTCATGTTTCGGAAACTTCTTCTTCCATTCCAAGTTCATCTTCCATTTTTGAAAGTAGTTCATCCACATGGTCTGTATTTATCTCAGTTCCAGTGTATCCTAAAGCTGGTGTAATACGATTAAGTGTGATATGATGGGTAATATCTTTAAATAAGAATAGCAGTTTAAAATAGTCAGTAATGGATAAAACTCGAAAACATTCGAAATGAAAGGAAGGGTTCTTGGCTTGAGCCCAAATATGAAACATGATCTTATTATCTTCTCCAGGAAATCCAGTCATATAGATTGATGGTTCCAGCTTCTTATCAAAGAACATGAAATTTAATTGATATAGACATTCATTTGCATTTCCTACTATCTTTTGAATTAAATGAATAGCCTCTGTTGATTGTTGCTTTTCATGTTTTGCATGTTGCCATCGTTGATTCCATTCACATCTCTCTAACCAATCCAATTCATCAAACGATCTTTCATGTTGAAAGGAATTGTAATAGGATGTTAAGGAAGTCTTGTCAGCTAATTGATTAACTGGATATAGTATTTGTTGTAATGATAGAGTTTGCCAACCAAAGAAACCAACCACTCTTGCTACCCATGAATCTAAATCCATTCTTCTTTTCTTCTAATACTTTTATTCATGTAATGATACATGAAAAGCTCGGATTTAGCTCTTTTGTGTAGCAAATATGGTATTTTTAAGTTACATCACTTTGATATCAGCACTAGGAATCAATCGATGGATAGCAAATAGTTCATAAACCCGTTTCCATTCATTTTCAAAGTCTTGATCTTTCCCTTTACAAAATTCAATCATTTCAGGACATGTTTGAATCCATTTTGGCCACCATTTTTCTTGGAAATAATAATAGGCTCTTCCTTTCCCTAGGAAAACACTTTTACCAAGTGACAAGAGTTCGAGATAGGTATTTTTCTTGTAGATGGATCCTTTAGTAAAGTCAAAGAGTCGTAATGGTATTTTTAGACTTTTTGATTTGATAAATCCAATGTGAGAGAAACTAAGATCTCCATAGGTGATTTTACTAAAATCAAGAAGTTGTAATATTCCATTGATTTCAGTAGCAATGTATTCCAATTCAGATTCAAGTATATCATCTTGCCTGTTTCTAAAGTACTGATCAAGAGTTCCATCAATAGCATCCATAAACATAACTCCATATACCTTTTTACCATTATCTTTTGAAGATAAAACCACTTTACAAAAGGATTGTTTTGGTTTTTTCAAGAAAACCTGATAATAAAGTTGGAATAATCGACATTCATGTTCCCATAATACTTGACTTTGTATATCATACGATATTTTAGTATATTTAATACTAATGTAATCTGTCTTTTGTTTGAGTTTAAGAATACATAGACCATTATCGCAAGGTCTATTCACAGTGTGATAATCTCTGGGAGTGCAGGGTGCATTGGTAATGATTTTGGATAACAAGGTAGAGGTTTTTAATTCTTTTGGTGATTCATAATTTTCATCAATAAATCGTTTTCTTCCCACCCAAGTATGCCAAAGATGCCGATAAACCTTAATTATACTTTCACTATCATCTGGTAAGTTACACAATTGTTGATCTATGAACATAACTTTGAGCTTGGGCCACCAAGTCTTTAGCAAATACTCTACATTCAAATTATGTTGAAAATTGGAATTCATTAAATTTCTACCAATACTAAGAATGGAAATATCAGTAAAACTTCGAATATCTGAACCTTCACCGAAGTCAATGAGTCTGAGGTTAATATGACCTGACGAATCTTTTGTATATCCAATATTACCAAAATGTAGGTCATTATGACTAATGTGTTCTTTTTGCATAATTTGAATGATTTGTATAAATTCTTGTCCGATACGATCTAATTTTTCTGTAGAAAATTGTTCTTGTTTGAATAAGTCTTTCAAGACTCCGTCCACTTTTTCCATAATAATAACTCCATATTTGATCTTTCTCTGGTTTTCAATAAAACAATAACCTTTTAAATGGACTCCAATATTTAATTCTGAAAAACGTTTCATGACTTGAACCTCTTTTAGAAATTTTTCATCTATGAGCTTTTGTACTTTTAATACCACTACATTACCTTGGATATCTTTCATTAATGAAGTGACACCAAATTTCCCATGACTTAGGTAATCCACAAATGAATAGTTCTTAGTACAATCTGCAGTCTCAATTATCTTAGGTATATATTCAGCCATTTCGATCATATCATCAATCCGTTTTGACTCGTCCATATTGATGAAATCTTTTTTATTTTCTTAGTTTCAAGAAGGAAATATCATTCATAAAGAAATATCATTTCAATAGAAAAATATCATTTCAAGAGAGAAATATCAATTATACTTTCAATAGAAATATATCATTTATATTCTAATAGAGAATATAATCTACATGAGATATCTACATTTTCTCATATGACCAACATCACAATGAACAATCTTTTTATGAGTAATGAGAGGATAAGAATAGTGAATGAAAATAATAATTCTTGTTTCATGTGATCTTCTACTTTTGAAAAAAAATAATTATCCAACAGAATAAAGCTATGAATAAAATGGTGATAATAATGGTTCTTATAGTAAACATTAGTTCTCTTTTTTTTTCTGTGATTTGATAGATGATAGGGATAATACAGAAAATAAGAAAAAACTAAAAATGGAAAGACATCATAATCGTTTATGTAAAGACATGTTACAAAAGGTGTATATTATATGGAATAGTAAAGGAGAAATGCAAGTCATGTTGGAATTTCATGAAACAAATCGATTATTATCCGTGTATCATGAAGAGACTCAATACCGATTATCTGTAAATGACTTTGCCTCACTTGCCAGATCCCTCAAAATAAGATATAATCAAGAACGACCGCCTAGAATGTTATTTTGTTGTCTTCAAGAACCATTACCGAAATCATCCATTTATTATATTTCGAGACATAACTATGACTTGATGAAAGAAACGGCAGAAACGATACAAACTATTTATCATCAAGATTGTTATGTTTAGTAATCATAAAAAAACTCATGATTTCATACTAATAAAAATGACTTCTGAATTATATAGAGCCATTTATGATAATAATAAGAAACGAGCAATTGAATTGATTACAAGTGGTAAAGTAAATGTAAATCAAACTGATTTCTTGGGTTATTCACCATTATCTATGGCGTGTAAAAAGAATGATCTACCCATGGTAAGATTGTTATTGAATCATAATGCTACAGAAAGTTTATTGTCACCCAAAGTTTTGTTTAATACTATTAAATACGGAGATGAAAACTTGACTGATTTTATATTTGAGCTCTATGGAACGAAAACTAATTTACTCTTTAAATTAAATAAGCCAACCAAGAAATCATTACAAACATTTCGGATCACTGACGAAGCTACCTCATCTGATGATAATGTCATTCTTACGAATCCTGTTACCAAGACTAGTATTCGTATTACCAATCGGCTATCTGATGATGAAGAATCGATGAGTTGGATGTCCATTGCATTACATTATGATAATTTTCATGCTGTCAAACATATTATGGAAAAGGGTGGAGTTGTAGTATATGATGATGAACAGACGAGACAAATGATAGAACAAAGTCCTCATGAAATAAGAAGATTTATTAGACGTAAAGTTCTAGAAGCAATTTTACCTATTTTGAATCATTGTGGTAAGCAATCCGATATGTATACTAAAGATGCTTTACGACAGGTTATACAATTTTTTATTGAATAAAAATGTTCCGATGCGACCAATAATTTCTTATAAAATGTTTTGAATAAATGCATTCAAACTTGGAATATATCACAGAGTCTTGGAATATTTCCAAATATAATGGAGCAGGACTACCTGCATATTTACGTGAAAGTAGAGGATTTGATAAGTATTCTATGATTCGTCATTGGGCATGTCCAACCAATCACAATGATTACTTTCATCAAAATTCTGATGTGGAGTATATGAATCGAGATTGGGTATGCCCAACCAATCACAATAATTCGTTTGTTCAAAATTATTTCTTGAATAGCTACTTGCATGATGATCGAAATATGAAGACTGTAATTCAACGCTTTTCCAACTGTAAAGACTGTGTCAATATTTTATACAAGTTTGCTTTACAAAGAATACCTAAATTACTTGAAATATGGAAACTGGAATTGGATGAAGTTCAAAATTATAAGACATTTGTTATCTACACAAATGAGATTATTATTCTTCCCTTGTTGGTTTCTATACAACAAAAACACAAAAAAATGGTTTCGAAATCGAAGCAAAAGCTCAAAAGAACTCCTGATAGACCAAGACGAAAAAAGGTTTCCTATAAACCAAAAAGACATATTAACAAACCTTCTACACCTGGGACTATGCAAAAGATTTTGAACCATCCATTATACACTCCTGATGTTTGGCGATCAGTTATACGTTTGGCTACATTTCGAATCTATTGACCTTCTTGCTATTGAAAACGAAATTTTATTTCTATTAAAAACGAAATGATAATTTCTATTGAAAACGAAATTTTATTTCTATTGAAAACGAAATTTTATTTCTATTGAAAACGAAATTTTATTTCTATTGAAAACGAAATTTTATTTCTATTGAAAACGAAATTTTATTTCTATTGAAAACGAAATTTTATTTCTCAACATAACCCAATAGAATGGAAACCAGATTGGTTTCTGAAATATATTTTGAAAACATATCTTTCAGTAAAAATCGTTCAATGTCAGCAATTCGTTTGGCTTGTTGCCATGTTGCAAAAGATCTACAAACAGCGACAATCTGAGAGCCGATTTCAATAAAGGAAAATTGATTTATGAGTTCTACTAATAAACTACTAATTTCATTGCTGGGAATTGTTCTTTGATCCAGAATGGATAATAAAAGTTTGGTATGAGGAAATATTTCTAGTTCTTGTAACACAATTTCATTATACTTAACACTTATATAGGTTGGACTATATCTGTATTCATATTTAAAATTGCGTGGTAACCAATTATCATCTGATGATGTTGTGACCAGACTACCTGACCAAATATTATTTCTATCTTCTAAACCAAGATTTCCACTATCAAGATTTTCAATACGATGATTTTCACTATCGAGATTCTCAATACGAAGATTTCCAATATAAGGATCTTTGATAACAGGATCTTCGATACCAAGATCTTTGATACTCATTTTATTTTTTAACATAATTATACAAGTTATATCTATTTCGAAGGAACGAGCTAACCAAATATTTTCTTTGCAACAATAAAACAATAAAATATATTTTTTTTAATGAACCAAAAATAAATAAAAAAGGAAAAGAATGAATAGTAATACGACTATAATCATATTTGCTGTGCTGGGGATCATTATAGTAGGTTTGATAGTTGCACTGGTATATTTTAAACGAAGATTGGACAAGATGAAAAATCAAATGAATGAATCTGGTGTACAAAATCCTGCAAATGTAGAGTTACAAACAGGTTCTGATAATTCCCAAGTAATAGCTGAGTTGCAGGCAGCGCAAGCAGAGTCACAAGCAAACCTAGAAAGTGTGAAAGCAGAATTAGCCGCAGCGCACAGTGCAATCCAATCGTGGCAACAATATCAATTAGACACAGATCGAGATTTTAAAGCATTACAAGCTCAACTCGATAGCCAAGATCCACAAGCAGCTCAAGAAACTCAAGTACAGCTTCAACAACTACAACAACAAATGGCTGATGCACAAGAACAAATCCGAGAAAGTGAAGCAAAGACGGCTAGACTGACTAAAACTGAACAAGAGTTAGAATATATAAAACAACAATTACAAGACCAAACTTTGAAAGCTCAAGAAGCACAAGCAGAATTAAAAGCTTCAAGAGCTCAGGTTTCAGAGACACAAAAAGAAAAAGAAGCAGCAGAACAAGCATTGGCTGAAGCTAAAATTAACCAACAACAAGTCGCTGCCACTGCAGAAGCAGATATAAAGCAAAAGATGAGTCAATTGCAGGAAGCTAATGCTAATTTACAAAGTAAATTGAGTGATTTCCAAAATGGAAATATTGATCCAACTACACTTAAATTGGCTCAAGATAAACTAGCCCAGGCAGAAGAAGCAAAAAAGAAAGCAGAAGAAGACGCAAAAAAGAAAGCAGAAGAAGCTGAAAAGGAAAAACTAGCGGCTAAACAAAAATTTGATGCAGCACAAGAAAGATTCCATACTGTTACAAAAGAATGGGAGTCGAAAAAGGTGATAATTCAAAGACAAGAAAAATCAAAAGAGGAATTGATTGATGATTTAAAGGATATAACAACAAAACGTATTCCTAGAAAAAGCCAACGTATGCAATCATCATCTCCATTACATAGAGCAGGTAAATCTATGAAAATGAGAAGATTCATGTCTGCTGGACAACAGAATCTACCTTTCTTGGTTTCTCCAAAAAGAACTGAGCCCATCTTTGAAGGACCTCAAAACAATCCAAATCCACAACAAGAACAGCCACAGCCACAACCACAGCAACAACAACCTCAACAGCAACAGCCAGCTGCATCTACAACTACTAAACGAAATCCACGACTTGAACCAAAGCAACCAGCAGTTGCTACAAATTCTTTTGCAGGTCTCAAGTTAAGAAAAGTAGTAACAGAACAAAAACCTAAAACAGTAACACCTATGGGTGAAAAATATGATAAAAATGCAAAGAATTTGGCTGAAGCTACAAACAAGAAGATTGCAGATTTCAAAGCAAAGTTGGCTGAAGCTCGAGCGGCAATACCAACACTAGAAACTGATAAAGTAAAACAAGCTGAAAAAAAAGTTGATAATACAAGTCCTTTAAAGTCGCATGAAATTACAGAAGAAATAGCAATACTTAAGCAATATAAAATAGAAAAAAACAAATTGGAAGACCAGATCAAAAAATATAAAATGGAATTAGAGTTGTTAGGTGTTACAAATCCATAGTAATAAATTTTTTATTATTTATGACTTGATATGTTTTTTACCAACTATTTGGTATTTTCTTTTCCAATAGGTAATTGTAACAATCTCTTGTTGGTGCATCACTGGCATATCCATAAATACATTCAGCAACAGGACAATCATTCTCCACAAGATATTGTAAGCATGAAACATGCCCAAACTTGGCTGCCGCAGTCATGTCCAATTCAGTTAACCTTTAACATAAGGTAAGCGATGTTACTTCACGATCATAACTAAATAACCATTTTTTTTACAAAAAAAAAAGTACCTGCATCCATGTTGATGAAGAAACTTGAGACATTCTAATGAACCATATTTACAAGCTTCAAACATTATTTCAGAAGGCCAAGCAACACTCTTATCATGAAGGTACTTTAGAATGTTGACATGATTGCCACAAACTGCCTTTTCCACAGTGTCTTTTGAATATTCAAATCCACCATTTTCCTTTACGAAGATCATCACTTCAAGATGACCGAATCGTGCAGCAATATTCATAGCTTCAATTGATAATGGACAACCATGCTTGTGAAGTAATGTAAGACACTTTCGATAACCATGTTTTGCCGCCCAGATTGCATATTCCTCTGACGGTTCCAATGGAAAATCACTTTTCAATAAAGTCGTGAGAGAAAATCTGAGTCGTTTGTCCATTTTGTCATTTTTCTACTTCATAGGTCGGTTCGGAATTTGATCCTTGTCGATATGTATATTTAAGACTTGTTACTAATGCATAGATTCGTTCAGCATTATGTATAGCTTCATTCATTTTTTCTTCATCAAGAAGACCATGTCGGAAATCCCATTCCAATGCTAATACTTGACATTGTAATGACTTGATCGAATCGGATAAGCTTGACATTTTTTTTTATATATTCATATTCCATTTATTCTACTAATCCTAGAAACACAAAATAAAAATGAAAAACCTTATTCTTAGTACAATCATTCTTGTAATCATACATATTATATTACTATGTTTATTTCATTACGTTGGAAAGAAGAGAAAGATATCATCTTATTCAAAGATATCATCTTCTAATCAAATCAAAACAATAAAAGTCATAACATTCAATGTCGGAGGTCAAACAATTCGCATTCAACCAAATCAATTGAATAATGCATATACTTTGAACACAAATCCAACTGAACCTATCGAAAAGACAGATATGATCATTGTTGGTTTACAAGAAGCTTGGGAGGTCAAAAGTAATTGGTCTATTTTATTTCAAGAAACTCATAATCTCTTTTATAGTAATAGTTGGTTAAGCGTGGGAAAAGAGATTATTAGAGGATTGTATTTATTTGTTTGGATTCGTCATGGATGTATTTCACCTATACTGAAAGGTAAGTTTCAAAACAATTGTTTTCCAGACAGTAATGTTGATAAGAATATAGATGGTTTACAAAGACTAGTCTACCAAATACCAGAAGCACTGAGAAATGTGAAAGATATACAGCAATTCACAAAAGGTTATATTGGGATAACGATAGAAAATCCACCAATGACAATTATCAACGCTCATCTACCCTTTTCTAATCACAAAAATGCTGATTTAAGAACAAAATGCTTTTCTCATATGTTTCAAACTTATCAACATCAAAAAGGATTGGTCATTATGGGTGATTTAAATTTTCGTCAGGGTGAAACGTTTCCAAATCATGGACAATTACAAGGTTACCTCGACATAGATGAAAACATTCCCAAAACATGTAAATGGACTTTAGATCAAGGAACTGTTACCAATCAAACACTGGAACAAGCATATGTCGAAAATAGACAACCATCGAATTGTGATCAAATTCTGTTGAGTGAACATTTTTCTGAGCCAACCATCAGTTTCTTAAGAGATGGTAAATCCATGCAAAGTACTGATCACTTACTGGTCATGTCATCATTTATTTTACCTTCAAACAGAAACAATTGAATGAGTTTTATAAATAAAAACAAATGGCATCCAAGTGTAGTTTCGATAAACTAGAAGATAATCCTAATTGGGTACTAACACAAGTATATACACAACATGAAAGTGGTATGGAAAGAATGATTTGTTTACAATCACATATCAGTAAACCATATTTAACAAAGTTTCAATCATTAGTGGATTTATATTTTGATAACAAAACAAAAGAATATATTAAAGATTATATCCCATATATTATATTCTTTGATAGAACTAATTATGAATCCTTATGGAAACCTAAACTGTTGATCAAGTATATTGAGTTTATGCAAAGAATAATAAAAAAAGAAAAAAACTTGAGAATTATCATAGATGAGTTGAATAAACTAGGAATACCACTGTATTATCATCTTTGGTTACCCTTACTGATCGATGAAAAACGTCCAGAAAATACACTAGATTATGAGGTTTTATGGAAAGGACTTTTGAAAAAACCATCAGATCAATGGTTATATAAATGCTTAGATATTGTTGAAGACAATAGAAATGAAAAACAAGAAAAACAAATCAGTGATATCCATGACTATGCCTATGACTATCTTGTAGGTAGTATCCAAAACTCTATTAAACCGCAACTAATTAGAACAACAAGCCCTATACAAATAACAAAACCACTTCGTAAGTACAACCCAAACGAATTGTCAGTTATTAATGAAGATGATGACCCTGAACCATCTATTGCTGTATATGATGAAAATGAAAATGATGATCAAAACAAATATATCAGAAAAAGTAATGAGAAACATAAAAGTTTATTACATTTGTATCGTGGACCTATTACGCATCAAAAACAACCATATAAACATACACCATCACTGATTATTCCAACTTGCATCACATTAATCCAAGGTGCTTTATTAGGTGGTTCACTGTATTTATTCATGAATAAAAGAATAAAAGTCAAGGTCATTCCACCCAATCCATTTTAACATTTTTAATAAAAAAAAAAAGAATTCGAACATTTCCGAGATAATATTAATAAATATAATCATCTAATGAATACACTTTTAATTATTTAAAGGTATGAATACACTCCAGTTTATTACCGAGTTTGGAATTGAAGAGTTGAAGAATAAATATGGTATCAAAGTCAAGCATCATAAGGAATTACCATTAGTTATTTTGAATTATGATCAACTACGTTCTGCTGATAAGAAAGAAACTATTGTTCGTGAATGTCGTCAGTTGATTATTGATACATCCAAGTTGCAAATTGTAGGTCGATCCTTCAAACGATTCTTTAATTTAAATGAAGATGAAACAGAAACAAATGAACTCATGTCTAAATTGTCATCCATTGATGAATCGCAGCAAGAAAATATAACATTTGAAACCAAGCACGATGGTTCATTGATTCAATTATTTTGGTACAATGATCGTTGGATGATGGCGACTCGTGGATCCTTTGGTGATGGATCGATTGATAACACTACCAATGGACCATCATGGGTTCATATTGTAGCCAGATGGTTTCCATTCTTAGAAAATCTTGACATGGAAACAAATCATCTACAAAAAAATACTTCTTATGTTTTTGAATTGTGTACTGAAATGAATCGTGTGATTCGTCATTATCCAAGTGATTCTCTTTACTTATTGGGTGCCTTTGAAGTAACTACTGGAAAAGAGATGAGTGATGAAGAGTTAAACCTTGTCGCCACAAGACTTTCTGTATTGAGACCTGAAGTCTACACTATCGCTTCACTTGAACATGCTGTCAAGACCATTCAATTATGTAGTGATGAAGATGAAGGATTTGAAGGGATGATTGCCAAATTCTCCTCTAAAAATGAAATTATTCGAGTCAAGATTAAAAGTCCTAAATATGTTCAACTTCATCATCTGGTGAGTCATACTATGAGTTGGAAAACATTTGTACCCGTTTACCTCAACAATGAAATCGATGAAGTCAGACTGTATTGTTCTAAATCCTACTTGATTGATGAGTACATCAAGAAAATAGAAGCTCTTAAAACAGATATTCTTCAAGAATGGGAAAAGTATAAACATCTTCAAGTGGGAAAAGAACTTGGTCTAGCTATTGCTAATCATCGATTCAAACCTGTTTTCTGGTCATTGGCCAAGTCTGAAATGACAAGTGAATTTTGGAAAAGTCAAGAAATGTGGTTCCTTAAGAATGAACCAAAATAACATTTTGATGTGAATCAAACCAAAATAAATCGAAATAAACCAAACTAACATATTGATGTGAATCAAACCAAACTAAATCGAAATAAACCAAATTAAATCGAAATAAACCAAACTAAATCGAAATAAACCAAACTAAAATAAAATTATATTTATTTATTTTGATGACGATGAAGAAGAATCATCCTTCTTTTTTCTATCTTTTCGAGTGTATTTGGATTGAGCTAATTTTTGGGTTGCTATCAAAGCATGTTTAGTATAGTTTGGATGCATTGGTGTTTGATCATTCACTCTAGGTCCAGTTTTAAGTTTATTGATTATTCCATGCATGAAAGCCTCTCCTCTTGATCTTTCCAATATCTCATACATAATTTCGAGAAAGTTATTAGGTAATTCCAATTGTTGTCTATCCAATTGTACTGGACAACGAATATCTACATAATATTGAAGTAACTCTCTAAATCGATCTGGATCAGAAACCATATTATATAAACTTAATTTCGTAAGTATGGTAAACAGATCAAGTCCTCCAACAGTGATTTTTGGATTAGCCCCATAACGCACAAGTAATTGAGCATATTCTATAGGATTGTTTTGATATTGTGAAGAAACTATTATAGCACCAAGAGATGGTACGTCTTTGATATTACTATTACGAATGCGGCTGAGATAATTAGGATCTGCTCCGGCCTCTAATAAACATTTAACAACATCTAAAGATACAGATCTGGATAAACACAATGTAAGTGGAGAAACTTCGTGTAATCCAATTCTATTGGGATCTGCTTTTGCTTTAACTAATTTTTTAATTAATTTATCTCTTTCATCTATAAGACCGAATAAGTTGGGTTGTGTTTGAAACGCGCGACCTGCCAATGCAGGGTTAAGTAATAGTTCCAATAATGACATACCAGCATTTGGATCCGCTTTAGCTTCGAGTAATAAATCTATGGCTTGTGTATTTCCACGAATAATAGACTTGAAAATATAAGATTCTCTATGTCTATCCAATTGATTGGGATCTGCTTTGGCACATAATAGCTTTTCTATAATTACATTATTTCCAAAATCAATAGCCTCATATAAGGGATTATTCAAGTTTACATCAGCCTTGGATTTGATAAGAAGAGTCACGGCGTTTGTAAAACCATCTTTTACTGCATCAACAAAAACATGATTTGGGTCAGCATTTGCATTTAATAATAGTTTCAATATAGATACATCATTACCCCCTCTTTCCAAAGCCATTTTAATAGGAAGTGTACCACTTGGTAGTTTAGCATTCGCATCAGCTCTATTGTCCAACAAAAGTTTCACCTGTGATGTATTATCAATACCTCTAAAACCATGATTGGTTATAGCTCTTTCAAGAGCATGAAACTTATGTACATCGGATTCCCTTTGTTCTTGTCGTCTCATATCTTCATGTACCCCACAATAATCTGATCCAATAGCCTTACGTTTCTTACAAGGTGCACCTTTCTTAGTATGTCCAATACAATCACTCATTCTTTTTTTCTTTTCCGAAAAAATAGTTTTATTGCTTTTTTTTTCAATTCCAAAAGGATGAAGCGAAAAGAAGAAGAGTTGAATGAATTAGTCTCTAAAATTTCTGAAATGAAGGAACGAGTTAAACGTCTAAAACAAGAAATTCAACATGAAGATATTCTAGAAAAGTTTAACAAAGGATCTATTCTTGTATTTGGTGATAGTAATTGGAATGACCAGGAGATGGAAATAAGAAAACTTTTTACCAATAAGAGATTACTAGAATGGCAAATACCTTTTGAGTTTACATTTACTGATTATAAATCAAATATTGTTGAATTCAAAAAACTGTCATTGGATTGGGTTTCATTGAAACAATTCTTTGAACCTTTTTCTATCATTATTCATAATGATGGGATATGTGATGAATATGAATGCACATCAGATTCAATTGATATAAAATATCTCAAGGAAAAGGCAAATTATGATGTATCACCACCTTGTGGTTCTTCTACTTTTACCACTCTATTGGCAGTATATCGAAAGGAACCTTGGACTCCTGAAGAAGAAAAATTTTATAATTTGGAATTGGATGAAGAGTAATAAATTCTTTTTCCTAGATGTTTTTCATTTATAATTTCATGAAAAAGTAAAAATGACAGAGCCTGATTGGTGTAAATTTCCATATATCAAATCATTCCAAATTGAGAATAATGGAATTGATCATACCACAGTTCGAGTCAATCCTCAAGGAAGTGAAATAGCCATTTATGAAGAAAAGAAATACATGTTTCATTTCAATGTGGATCAAATATGGGAATCCAAAGATGACTCTCCAGAAAATTCATTGGTAGTCAAATTATCTTCAACAGAAAAGAACAAGTATCTTTTCATTAATGATGACATTTATGAATTTGAGTTACCACAAGAAGAATCCATTGTAGTATTCATGTCACCTTTTGGTGGAAGTAGTGTTCCCAGTCCTTGGATTGTAACCACGGCTAAAAAGACATACGTTTTGCAAAAGCAAGTCATTTTATCAACCGAATCAAGTGATTATGTCGATTGTAAAGAAGATCCTTATTATCGTCTTTTATTCAACAAATCTCCCATTCTTTCCAAGTTCAATGTAACGTACGTTCGAGAAGGACAAATGTGGGACTATTATGAAAAGAATGAAGAATAAACTATTATGAGAAGAATAAACAATAATTTATTTATTTGAATTTAAATTGATAACATGTTGTATAAATTCGACACATTTGACATGTTTCTTCTTCTTGGCGATATCAATCATCTTGGTAGTGAATTGATATCCTTTTTGATGTAGAAATTCTAGACATGATAGATGTCCTTTGAAAGCTGCTTTCTCCATGGTAATATGATTAATGGGATATTTGAGATTGTGTAATAAGACTAAACAATTGAGATGACCTTTTCTAGAAGCTGCTACAGATGCTTTGAATGTAATAGGACAGCTGTTTTGATGTAAATAATATAAACAATCAATCTTTCCATATCTTGCAGCCAATTCGGTTATCTTTTCGCTAATACCAAGTCCACGTTGATGTAAAAACGATAAACATTCGAGACGACCATGTTTGACAGCGGTACGAATGAGATAATCTTTAAAAAGCCAAATGAAATGAGTGTGTAAATACACTAGACATGGCATGGCACCATATTCCACAGCCGTTTCTACAGTTTTTTCATGGATTAGACATTTCTTGTCATGAAGAAATTGTAAACATCCAAGATGGTTACCTCTAACTGCTACTTCTGTTGATTTATCATGAAAAGGAATTTGTAGTTCGTCGAGATAGTGTAATATATGTAAATGACCATTTGCGGCTGCAAATTCGCTACAATAAATATCAAGATAACAACCTTTGCTTTGAAGATATTGTAAACAATCTACATGTCCATATTCAGCAGCTCGATGTGCAACGAATTTATCATATGGACATCCATTTTCGATGAGATATGTCAAACAAGATAGATGACCATTTTTAGCTGCATTGTAACTTGATGTATGATATAATGGAACTCCGTGTTGATGTAACCATCGTAGGCAATCTACATGTCCATTTGTTGCCGCTTCTTTTGTGAGTTCAAATGTTAAATTAACATCTTGCTTAGGCCAACCATGTTCAAGTATATCGATTCGTCCATGTCTTGCAGCAAAGATATTTATGGTTTGAGGATTTGTATATTGATTAATTAATTCACTTCGAGCCTTCGAGTCTCCGACAAAGTCGGGATGAAGAAAGTTAACAGTTTGAAAAAAATCTCTAAAAAGTGTTATCACTTGTATAACACGTTCTAAGGAATCTTTTTCAATGGTTTTCTCGATAATGTCTTGATTGGAGTAGAATAGTTTTGGTATCACAGTACATTCATTGTCAAGTAATCTTTTAAATGATTCATAACTATAAGTATAGTCAAATAAGGCTCCAATTAATGGAATGTCTAAATATTGGTCTAGTTTTAATAATATGCATTTTTCATCCACTGTAAAATGATTGGGATTGTCCTTGTAATAATTAATACTTTGTAGTAAGATTAATTCATTATTTGAAATGGATAAATCATACAAGGTAATGAATCGGTCTTGACATTTGGTACCCACTGGTGAGTTCTTCCCAAATTCGATTCCATTCATCTAATTCAATGTTACATTATGTTTTGTTAACACATCGGAAATAATTACTTGTCATATCTATTTTTCTAATGTAATCGATAGCAGACAATGTGATAAACTTATCAAATAGTTTTGGATCCAATAATGGATGTTTTGGAATATGGGATAATAGTGATGTTAACTTCATTTTTTCCAAAGAAACATGACTCAAATAAAAACAACGATTCTTTCGAAGATAATAACTCCCACATCTTGTCATGGATACTGCAATATCGGTTCCAGCTTTCATAGTTTTATACTCATCTGGAATTCTTCTTCTCTCAGGAACATGTTCTTTTAAACCTTGATAATGAATAAAACGTAATCTCAATAACCCGTTCGAATCTATTGAAATGATTTGAAATAGAACCCTTTCAAACACTGATAAAGGATATCCCACTTCCTCGAAATCAATATTCGTAGATTCCGCAAACATAAAATCTCCAGGTTCTTTTATAAGTTGAGATATATAAACTTTAAGTTTGTAAGTATCTAGCTTTTTCTGAGTTTTAGGATTCATTTTAGGGTTATATGGAATCCCTGGGACGTTAGAAGGTTAATTCGGAAATAAGAATATTTATTTATTTATCGTCTCATAATATAATCAATAGCAGACAATTTTATGAGTTTATCAAATAGTTTTGGATCTAATAATGGATGTTTTGGAATATAGGATAATAGTGAGGTAGATTTAATTTTTTCCAAAGAAACATGTTGTAAGGAAAATCCATGATTACATTGAAGATAATACATTCCATTCTTATTCATAGACAATCCAATATCTGTTCCAATATTCATGGTTTGATTTGTATCTAGAATTCTTCTAGCATAAGAAACAGGTTCAAAAAAACTTTTAAAGTGAATAAAACGTAATTTCAATGATCCATTGGGATTTAATGAAATGACTTGAAATATGGCTCTTTCATATACTAATTTAGGATAGTTAACATAATCACCATAATCTACAATTCCTTCTGTAAACATGAAATCTCCAGGTTTGATAAAATAATGAGTGATAAAAACTCTGAGTTTATAAGTATCTAGCTTTTTCTGAGTTTTAGGATTCATATTAACCTGTTCCATTGAACCTCTCAAAGACGGATGGAAATAGAATCAGGAAAATGTTTTTATTATTCTAATCATAAAATTTTCGTGGGGTCATAAAAGCATCAATTATATCATCTGTAACAGCCGCACGTGCCTTCTGATGTTGTTCTGTTATGATTGTCAACACTTTTACTAATTCAGCCTTGATTTGTCCACTTAACATTTGACCACTCTGGTATTTATCATGAATTTGTTTTAGTTTCATATCATCTTCGAGAAAGAATGTTAAATATTGGTAAGGAATATCAATGTCTACATTCCCTCCCATTTCTTCATGCTCCTTTTTTGTCTTTCGACCACCCGAAAAGGCGTACTGATTTACCTTTGTTTTAATCTGATTTGGGGTATCTGTTACAAATATGGCTGAAGTCGTAACAGATGAGCTCATTTTTGTTTGTGATCCCTTAATTATGATTACTTATGGTTATTATAACTGACCTATTCATACCTGAAGGGCAGGAAAAAATTTTGAATGAATCAATGATGGTTTAAGGAAACCTAGGCGAGGTGCAACATCTCGAGTAATACGAAAATAAGGATCCTTTTAAAAAAAATGTTTTTTTTCTACAAAACGATCTAACCTGATCAATGGCGCAAGGAATAAGACATGGCATATCTATACCATTGAATAGTTGAGGAAATGTACTTGAAAATGATGGTACAATTTGTACAGCTGTAAAACAATGAATGATAAAAATAAAAAAAAAGTCAAACCAGGAAAGGCATATTTGCCACAATGGTCACTTTGAGTAAAGCCAAAGACTTTTTGTAGAGTATTTGCTGTGATGCACTTTTGTACTTTGAGTATATTTGGATACATGGTTCCAATGTTATTCAAATCAGAAAAGATAAATGTCTTATTGATATCAAAACCACAAGCAATGATATCTTTGGCATTTTCTCGTGTAAGTCTTTGAACTTCATCTAGTGTTAAATCTTTCCAAAGAAATTTTTCATCATCTGTCATTTGAATCATTACAGGAACATTGAAAGCTTCTTGTAACCACCTAAATGATATGTTTATATATGCATCCACTTATTATCTATTTATATCCACTTACTGTGTGAATTGAAATGGGATTAAATGGCCAAGATGTAATGATGTGGATGATGGGCCTCTACCAGTGTAGAGATAAAATGGCTTATTTTGTTCATAAAGGTCTAGTATCATATTTAGATCTCGATGAGAAAAGAAAAGTCCTCGACGAAGAAATCGATGAACCTTTTTTCCAGTTAATGTTTCTATTCTTTCAATTATATCTGGAGTAATGTAGGATGAACCAAAATCTCTCACTAATTTCTCATAATCAATATCTCCACTGACTTCCCATGGAGTGACAATTGGTTCAGCCATGATATCTTTTATCTAAAAAAAAGAATTTACAAAAACAAATCGGATTTTATTCCCATGATAAATTATTTATGATATGAATCAAAACAGATAATTTGATCAAGTTATAAAATATTCCTTTATCTTGAAGAGGATGTTTTTCTATTTGAGAAAGAAGTGAGGTTGATGAAAGTTCTGTTGATGGTATGAAACGGAATGGAGCGCAATGTCTTTTGTGTAAAAGAAAGAGGCCAGAAAATGTCATTTTAACGGTAATATCAGTACCTGCCTTCATCAATTTGTATTGATCTGGAATGGTACGGCGAGGGTAAACTGTATTCAGATAATTGGGTTTTCCTACTTCTTTGTAAAATTGTACAAGACGTAATGTTAACATTCCAATGGGTGATAATTCAACTACTTGAAACAAAATAACGTCCCAAAGATTGTTTTGGTTATCAAAAGTCCACATGAAATCTCCTGGTTTAATTTTTGATAAGTTTAAAGCCAAATATTTGGCAAACATATCGGCATTGGAACGAACAGCGGATAAACATGTTAATGTATCCATAGCTAATAATCCTCTTTCCAAGTCTTGCGTAAAGTCTGGTACTTCTCCAAAATCTTCTTTGACATATTTCTGTAATTCAATAAATTTCTTGAATTGTTTTCTATATTTGTAACTATTCGGCTTGGAGAGGTATCTCTTATAACGACCATTTGTTTTTCGTTTTATTTCATCCATATTTCTTCTTCTATAAAAAAATTGGATAAAATCGGATTTTATTTATTGTCTTTTAGATGATTTAGAATATGATCAATTGTAGATAAAAAAATAAGTCGTTCAAAACTTCGAGAATCCTGTAAAGGATGTTTATCTCTCAACGTTCTGGATAAATAAGATGTGACGGATAGTTGACGTAATGGTAAATGGTATAATCGGCAAGATTGGTCCAAACGAAATACACCCTTTTTGTTCATTTTTATCTTGGTATCTGTACCGATAGCCATGGTCCAAAATGTAGAGGGTATATAGTTTCTATATCTAAAATGTATATATAAATTACGATCAACATGAGGTATCTTGTTAATATGAAATAAACGTATGGTCAATTGTCCGGCTGGAGTTAAATGAATAGCTTGAAATAAAGCAATGTTTAGTATATTCATGTTCTTTGAAACGGTCCATAGAAAATCACCTGGTTTCATAGTTGTTTGAAACCTTTTCAATGCTTTTTGATACTCTATTTCACGATTTAACTTAGTTTGATGTTTCGTATAAATTCGATCTAATTGTGTTAAGGTATCCATGGCACGTAAACCGTTAGTAATGGTAGGTATAAAATTAGGTATTGGTTCATAGAATTTAGAGAGTTTCTCTTGTATCTTGCTAAAATGCTTTGAGAATTCACTTTGATATTTATCTATTACTGGATTCTCAATACATGTTTCACACTCTTTCATTACATCATATTTTTCAGGTTTCTTTCTCTTTTTTGATGTTTTGATTGTTTCCATTTTTAAAGTGGTGATCAGATGTTAGTTAATATAATAAAAACCCGGTTATCTATACAATCTATTTTGTTTTGAATACAACCGGAAAAGCATGGATTTGTGTGATGATGGTGTTCGAACTGTGGATTTGATTGGAAAAGATGGAGTTATCTACAAAAATGTTGATATTTCTCATTCGGCTGTGCTTCAAGAAGCCGTATCTCATGATCCAGATTGTACAAGTATACAGATATCACATGATCTAGATATTCCAAGTATGAATATAATTACTGCCTTTTGGAAAGAAAATCCTCGAAAATATGAGTTTTTAGATTTATTTGAAGTGGTGAAAAATCAAGACTTTTCATTTGAAACATATTTCAAAGATGTTCCTTGTATTGAATTATCCAATATTGCATCATGTGCAAATTACTTGGGCGATACATTGACTATGGACATGATTACTTATGAACTATTAAAGAGAATACATAACAAGTCACATCAAGAAATATGTTTACTCATGGGTCATGAAACAGATAAAACTAATCCAAGTGCTGAAGATGTTGAAAAAGTAAGAACCATGTTTGTACAACATCAAGTGAAACCCAAAGTGAAACCAAAAAAATCCAAGAAAACAAAAACTTTAAAACCTGAAATATAATAATAATAAATTTTATTTTTCAATTTTCTACGTATCTATTAATAATAATCTCAAAACAAATCCAAAAGTTATGTCGTCATCTTCCATACCCTTGTTAATGCATTATCTGAAGATCGCACTGATTGTGAACAAAATCATCAGCATGGTCAAAGATAGAGCGTATTATACACCAGAACATATTCATTCAATTATTCTAAACTGGATGAGTGGTGGTATGATAAACCCAAATGAAATTGATTCACGTGGAAGGTTTAAACAACTAGAAAACCCTTTAGAGAAACTTATCATTGATGGTATTTCCATTGGAAACATGTACGACCATGTGAAGAATATGGATCATTTGACATTTCAATCATTTGAACGCAGATGGCGATCTCGACATTATTTATTACGTAGTTTATATCATGGGTTAAGGTTTGAAGATTCGCCCACTACATTTCGTATCCATTTTTCTAAGAAACATATTGATGTTCACATACCTGGTCTCCCCTGTGAGTTTTGTGAAAGACAACGAATTCATAGTGCAAATCCTCCTCCAAAATTTTCTCCAAATATAAGTGTATGCAAACTCGTTGCCACTCCACGAATGATCAAATTACTTGATTGTACAAGAGGAATGAATTTCGATGATTATCGAGATATAACATTGACTGGATACAGAAACTCCTTGTATGTATCCCAAAAGTGCCAAATTACTAACACAAATGGAGATGAGATTTATTTGAATTTTCCAAGAAAGTTTTTTTCAAAGGAAAGCTATCCCAGTTTGCTAAGAAGAATGTTGGTGGAACCTGATGGAACTGTTTGGCAAGATCCCATTCCAATCATATTGGATTTAATGAGCAAATTTACAAGAGGAATTCCTGAATTGTACCATTTCGAAACACGACAAGGGTTTGTACCATTCATTCGTCTACTGAAAGAACCGCGAGTTCGAAACCTTCCTCTTTTTGATCGATATGCTTTTCAACAAGTATACCACTTGTTGGGATTTGATATTCCTCGACGAAAAAGAACATTGGAAGAATCATCAGAACCAATACCAAAACAACTCAAAACTAAACATGAATAAATTTCCCGATGTGTTACCTTTTTTTTAGATAATCTCTAATGAATGAGGAATGGTTCTTTGGGCTGATAAGTATAGACCAACTCAGTTTGAAGAATTAGCATTACATCACTCAATTAATCAACAACTTTTGAAATTGGTAATCATCAAATTTTTCTTATAACATATATAAAAAATAGGTTAAAAGTGGAGATTTTCCACACTTTTTATTCTATGGACCTCCTGGTTCAGGAAAGAAAACAAGAGTAACAGCTTTATTACGTCAATTATATGGAAATGCAATCGAAACGGTATATTTTCATTTATTGATTTTTTCCCTCAACAAACTAAATAGGTGAAAATAAATCATCAAACTATTCAAGTAAGTTATAATATCATTATGTTATTACTTATGTTTATTAGGTGAATAACAAAATTGTACCTATTACAACATTGGGTAGTGAATATCATGTGGAGATGACTCCTTCAGATGTTGGCAAGAATGATTTACATGTAATTCAAGAATTAATTAAAAATCTAGCTCAAAAAACACCTTGTGAAGAGATACCATGTCGAGGTACCTTTTCTTTTCATAAATTGAATCGCTTCATATTGTAATTAGTATTGGTGCTTTATGAAGTGGATCGATTATCGAAAGAAGCTCAATATGCTTTACGTCGTACTATGGAGAAATATACAGACAAGTATTTATAATTGTTATTTCCCCATTGTTGATTTATGTAGTTGTCGAATTATTCTTGTATGTGAAAGTATAACACGAATATTGGAACCACTAAAAAGTCGTTGTCTACCAATCCGTGTAGCAGCACCATCCATCGAAGAGGTAAGTTTTTTTTTTAAAAAAAGAAGATTGCTTATCCGTAGTAAAAGATCATTACCTTGTTATTGGATATTTCTATAAAAGAAATAATCCATCTTCCACAAACTCTTGCCAAAAGAATTGCTGAACAATCAAATCGAAATGCTCGTAAAGCTATATTAATGCTAGAGGCTTGTAAGATAAATAAGTAAGTATAATTTGTATATATATGTATTCATGTTATGTAGATATCCATTCGATGAAGATCAACAAGTGCATTTAGCAGAATGGGAAAAGTTTGTGGATGATTTAGCACAACTTATTATTGAACGTCAGGATTTGTCAAGGTACAAGGGATGACTTATCTGTTGTCTATACAATACTATAGGTTAACCATAATAAGAGCTTCAATTTATGAATTACTTACCAATTTCATACCACCTCATGTAATTCTCAAGGTATCCGATTTTTTTTTCCATTATGATACTGAAATTAACAAACAAAAAAAAGACATTAACTCAACGACTTTTAACAAGAATTAATTCTCAACAGAAGTCGGATGTTGTTCACTATGCTGCCTATTATGTAAGATGTTTATATTCATTTCGATTTTCATTGATGTTACTAGGAACATAGAATGAAAAAGAGTAATAAACCATTTCGTCATTTGGAAGCATTCGTAGCAAAAGTTATGGTTTTATGTTTTCAATAAAATGTTTTTCAATTTTCCAGAGTTATCACAAGACATTCATTTTCATAATTGGTAACATGTGTTCTCAATGCCAGTTCATGTTACTACTCGTTGGAAAGGAATTCGAAAAAGCATTGCAAATGCGTCATGTCAATATTCATCGGATAACTCATGTAACTCATTTATATTTCATGAAATGTTCGATATATCATTCATATTTCTCACAAATCGTTCGAAATAGGGATTAACCTTGTTACTCCATTTATGGAATCGAAAGGCGGATAGTCAAGTGATTGAGACGGTGATTGAATATGACAAGAACATTAAGCAACATGAAGTGATGAGTAATTCGGGACGAGTACTTCTTCTCGACTATCTCATTGAAACGAAGAACATTGAACTATTGAGATTGGTTCTTACCAAGGGTCATAATCTATTTGAAAGTGAACAGGAAAGACGATCCTATAAACTACAAGCCAAGAACGCTGGCATGCCAGCAAACTTACTAGTTTTATTTGATAAATGATAATAAATTACTTTTTTTTATTGATGATTAACCTGTTAACCCTTTTGTGAGACAAATGGGTGGGTGGCCTTCCGTTTGGGACGTTAGAAGGTTAAGTTTGGCGTGAAGTCGCACTAATTTTAATCCATGATGAGTTTTATCGGGTTGTTATAGATATCCGCATCGCGGATGGTTCCTCGTAGTTTTTCCAAATATATGTTAACGGCATTATAGTGCCTCCAGCAGTTTAGAGGGTTAAAAGTATTGTTTATTCGAACGGAAATGGTTTTACCCGTTTCATCAACTGTTTGGTCTCCAACTGGTGAATGAGAAGACAATTATCTATGACTGGGCCCCATTTCAATGGTGATTCCCATCGTAGATAAGGTTGATTCAAAATCATTTCACTCATGGTTTTTTGTTCCATCTTCTTAATAACTTTTGTAAGAATTGGTTGAATCTTGGGGAAATAAAGCAAAGCTTCTTTCCATTTCTTTGTCGGAAGACAACTGGCATAGATATTGGGATAAAACATCGACACATCCTTCCATTCATCATAACTTAATTCAAATAAGTTCATGATCACTTGTTTGACCTATTTCAACTGTTAGATTTGTTATACATGATATAAAAAAAACCTTTTCAAAAAAGTCATCATCGTAAAGTGCTTTACTCAAAACATCAGTCCAAGTGTTGCATTCTACTTGTTCTGTAATGAGTTGTCTTGCTTTTTGAATCCAACCACCAAGCCCACGAAATGCTTTTAACATTCTGGGATCAGTTTTCATAAGTAACAAATTATTGGTTGACATGGATTTATGATAGTATATTATCAACTCTAATTATATAAAATTGAAAAATTCATGGTTTAAAAGAGGGTTGTTTTTCATTTATATGCCAACAAATAACATTGATAGTGACTGGAATATAGATAGGATCTCCTTGTATTTGATAACTATTGCCAGTAAATTTGAATTCATTTGAACATATGCGAATATTATTTTCACCTCTATACATTTTTGTGGCCGTATCATATTCATCTTGTTGTTCTCCTTCAATTAAATAATAGATTTCATTCGAAAATTTATGTTTATATTGAAGAGGATGATAACCTTCCGGTTTCTCAAAGTCATCTCTTGATACAAGCTTCCATTCATCAATGATATGAAACTCTCCTTTTTCATTTTGTGATAATTGGTTGATACCACACATCTTTAGTGGAACATGAGTTTCGTTTGATGAAGTTCCTGGATAAGGTGCAGTTGGTGGCTGAGGTTCAAAACCTGATGGTTTTGGATAAGGTGGTGGATAAGGTATAAACTCTCGCTTTTCGTTTGTTGTATTGGGTATGGGTGGTAATGGTCTTGTTGTTTGTTGTTGAGTAGAAGCATTTCCGTTACCTTTAGAAAAATATTTGGAATTGAGTTGACCAAAAGCATCACTCCAGGAAAGGTTATGTCTTCTTTTATATACAAAGATGATAACTATTACGGCTATCATAATTGCAATGGTACATGAAAGTAATATCCAACCAAAAATTTGTCCACCGTCCATTTTTTTTTATTTTTAATCCGAAGTCATATTTTTTATTTCGATGGTGACAAAAACCAAGAATGTCTTATTTCAAACAGTTCAAGTCTCAATTATCTTTGGCCAAGCCTCAACATGTTTTGATCATTCAAAATGGTCCTAAATCCGAATTATGCAAGACTTTGCTTGAAAAACCATTGCAAACAGAGGTATTTCTCTTTTCCTTTATTTAGTTTTTGTTTAACATTTGTAATAGGTCAATGATAGTTCATATACAATGAACTGGACTTTACTTTCTAGTGATGCTGGATGTAGTGTGTATAGTTGTAAATCATTCTGGAGTGATCATGTAACTTTCATGATTATGAAACAATTCTTACCAGGTAAAATTTTTCTATTATCTTTAAGCTGATTAATGTGTAAAGCTCATGTTGATTTTATCATCACTACGGCGATTCCTCAATGTTGTACTGATCAAACACTTAACATAAAAGTGACTCAGTAATAATCAGTAATAAAATCGTTGAATTTCTTTGAAAAGTCTTTTATTGAATGACTTGCTATGGGCTTCATGCATAAAATGTCCAAGATTAGAGAATGAAATAGAAGTATAGTTTCCAAGACTTTTCCAATATTTTTCGTGAAGTCGTCTTCTACGATTTCGATCCTTATCTTTGCCTAAATTCCAAAATGATATAACTTGACATGGTAAAGGTTTTGTTTGTTTACATTTAAATTTTGTAATCTCATGAAAAATAAACTTGTTTCTTACATCTTGAGCTGTTCTTTTTCTTTCCAAAAGAGCTTTTGGTTTCCACCAAAATGGACCCCATAAAGTACCTTCAATGGTAATACAAAGTATTTTATGTTCAGGAAATGAAAGTAACAACATGGAAGCAATCCAATACACGAATTGGGATCCCATAGAATGTCCAATTAATATTATCTTATTTCCTTCGGAATGGATTAACTGTTCAGATGTTTTATTATTTCCTTCGGAATGGATTAACTGTGAAAGTATCATTTCTACAATGGTATAACAATAATCAAATAGATCGACAACAGAATCATGATTATCATACCATGGATAAGTCATGTTCATAACAGAAAAACCTTCTATATGTAACTGAGAACCACTACATTTATGACCAGGGAAGAATAAAATCATTTTTATTTACAGATAATAAGAGTTGACTAATTGAATTTCATAATCATCTATGGTATGTCCTTGAATTCTAAGACAATCGGATACATAATCGATAATATCCTTGTCATTTTGTATAAATAGTTCATGATAGGTAACTTGAATACCATGAATCTTATAATCACGATAGAGTTTATGTTGATGATAATACCACCATTCATTAATTCGTTGTTGAGGTGTCATGAAAATTGCAATGTTCTTGTTTGTAAGATTTTCATCCTCTTCTTTTAGTTTACGAATAGTTTCTCTGACTAACGAGCCGATTGATTCTGGACGTTTGGAAGGAATCTTATTATTATTTTTGAGGTAATCAATGGATGATGGTGGAAGTTTCAAAAATTGTAGTAACCTTCAAAGCCACTGTTTAGAAAACCCTATGAGGTCGACGCCGATAAGTGAGTCGACCTTACGGGTTCTTTCAGAACAACATATATTTAATATTTCATGTCGATATCCGCGATGCGGATATTAACTAAAGTATACAATAATGTTTTTGTAAATCAAATGTTGCAAAAGCCCATTCAGAGATACCTTGTTTCTCACAAAAACTTTTCTGCCAATTGAAAAGTTGTAACCATTCTTGATCCATTTCTCGTGATTTCATCTGAAACATTTTACTTTTCTTTTCCTGAATCCTCTTTGTTTCATACAACGGAAAAATATTGTTTTCTCTTTGTTTCAAAAAAACATAAATAAAACAATAAAAAGACGCTCTCGATTGGGATTGAACCAATGACCTTTCGGTTAACAGCCGAACGCACTACCAACTGTGCAACAGGAGCATATCTATTGTGTCTACTAAATAAAAATCTACATGTCTTTTCTTTGTTGTTTTTCACTAAATAAAAAGCTAGATATCATGAAGAAGTTTGACATTGATGATTGGAGTGTTTTATATTGTTGGACTAAGAGGTATTGTGAACAGAATAACCTATCAATGAAAATGTTATTTTTCAAGTTGAAGATTCCTTGTTATTCTGAAGAGACCATTAACGAATATACAAGACCATCTAAGAAACATGGATCTGTGGGAGAAATTGTTCGAATAGAGCTGAAATCTTTCATGAGATCATCACAAAAAGATATACGTCTTAGCATAGATGAACAGCTACTGAATTGGTTTTATTTACACTTTTCAGAGAAGAGATTATCTCAATTGGGCATTGTTTCTCTCAGACCTATCAGTGATAGTATTATTATTTCACAGAAACCCATGGTACTTATTATTATGGAAGAAGGATATGATCATACAAGAGATGATGAAATTTTAGATTTATTTAAAGAATGTAGAGCTCTTGATACCACTAATAGACCTTGGCTTATTAGTGTAAGACGATGGTTACTTGCTTGATCAATATATTCTTGTTCGAATAATTTGCTTGATCAATATATTCTTGTTCGAATAACTTGCTTGATTTATCTATCTTCATTAACATGACATGTTGGTTGCTGTTGTTCTGGAGGAACTGTTAGATATTGTTGGCAACATTGAAACTGATCGCAAATGTGAATCATGAGTAATAATAAGATGGTTGCAATAAATGAGAATATAGGAACAATTTCAAAATAGCAAAGAACTTGAGCCATGACTGAGATGTGTTCATCAACACTTAGAGCATGTAAAGCAATAGAAGCAGTAACTATTTTGCTTAACATGACAATCATGGCTACTAATGCAAATACATCTGTATCACCATGAAAGAAGACTAGAGTGGTTAACGTAGGAAATAACATATTTTCAATGGTCATGAAAATAAATAAGGCTCTTAGGTAATCTTCTGTGACTGATTGTATCATGTTGAAAATACCTAATATAAAATAGGTAATGATAGTAATCCAGATGGCATGAGCAATGAAACGATTCGAAACTATTGATTCAGTTAAAGAAAACACAATAGGTCCAGGTCTTTCATCTTGATCAGCTAAACGACATAATGAATGACTCAGATCATAAATAATGTATCCCAAGATACCAAGACAAATTGGACCAAATATCAACACAATCTCTACAATAAATAGAATCATTGCATTGGTTGGAATATCGTCATCGTTACGCAATACGTCAACAGTGAAAGATGCTAATATAAATTTTGCCAAACTGTAGGGGATGATAGAAAGGTAGAAATAGAACCCATCGTTAGTGTCATCACTGATCATATAGAAAGCATTGGTGGTGACACCCAACATATAAATGACATTGAAAATGAAAAAACAAATAAATAAGGGTTGTTGATAATCTTGTTGAATGACTTGATGTAACTCTATAATACCCAGCGTAGCAAATAATAGATAAATAAAACAACACAATAATATAATATATCGTGGATTCATTATGTTATGAATTGTTTACATTAAACAAATATGTTCGGAATGTTTTCCACTTATGTATCTTCAAATATCATATCCATCATATATAATCCATATGTTAATGGACAAAATCCAAGACATTCTCCAGACATGTTTTCTATATATGTTCTGATATAAACTTCTTCTGTTTGTGTTGGTCTAACTCGTTTCATCATTTCATTTACATCATCATATCCTTTTTGATATATATGAAATGAAGAATCCTCTCTTCGATCTTTACCATAATGTTCCATAATGTTAAAATAAGTAGAATCAGTACTTGTTATGATTAGAAAGATATTTTGATTATCCCAACGAGTAAACTTGGATAAATCCGGTGGATAGCAATTAATAAATTCACATCTTTCATAATGACTTAGACCTACCATTTCCTCATCTCTTGAAATATGACTAGGAATTCTAATTTTTATCGTCATTTCTTTTGTTTTTTAAATGAAAAATCATAATAAGCAAATATTGTTTAGAAACATGATATTTATTATGATTAACCTCTCGGGATCTTTGATTACCCTTCCATATATCTCGAAAGTTATACAAGGCCCTATGGTTGCAAAGTGTTGTAAAGGACGTGACCGATACATGTGATTGAAAATCAAAAAGCTTAAGCTTTTCCTGTTTTAACTTTTTCTTCTTCTTTTGGTAATTCATCCAGAACAACTAATTTATCCTTGTCCAAGTATAAGAATGGTCCTTTTTCGATAGAACTTGTATCCAATGAATCCAAGACTTTAGAACTTGTATCCAATGAATCCAAGACTTTAGAACTTGTATCAAAGTGTTGTTTACCAAGTTTTTTCAACATTTCAGAACAATAGTTAGAACTTTCATCATATTTTTTAACTAATTCTCTCAATGCATCAATTTGTTTAAAATGGTCTACCAGATAGACAACACTTCTTTGAAAACGAATAGCATCATAAGTAGGTTCACTCATGTTTTTATGAATAGATTTCCATCTCATGGATTTTTATAGGAAACGCAAGGTTATAGTTGAAATACTTGAGGATGTTCTAGATTGGTGGTAAAAAGAGTTATAGTATTGTTTGCAGTAAATCGAACCAAGGATATATAATAGCTTTTCCAAATGGAATATTCAGGACCTTGAACAGTGTTTTGATGATATTTTCGGAAAGCTGTAAAACATTGTACATAGTCTTGAACTGTAGCTTTACATTTCAATAACATTGTTCCATTATACACGTACAAATGTCCATTTCGAAAAAGAAGACCACGAACAGAGTTGAATGTGAACATGAACTCTGTCGTAATGATAGCATCCTTATTCACACTTTTAAATTGATTCTGTTCATTTTGTTCAATTAATTCTTTTTCATTTTGTTCGTTTTCAGTTAATTTAGTTGGTTCTTTTCTCAATACCAGAATCGTATTGTGTGTACTTCGTACAAGAAGAACAAATCGATAGTCATCATTGTGGTGTAGAATTAACGCCGTAATGATGTTTTCAGGTTCCACTGGTTTGGGAATGATTTCAGTTGAACCGTTAGAAAATAAATGTAATTCCTGATCATGTTGAACCACAATATTGTTAGAAATAATAGGTCGTTGTCCATTCATTAGAATGGTTTCATGATTTTCATAACTAATCACAAGTTTATATTCTGGACATGATAGATCAACGAATGGATCTGTCAGATTCAACTCCAGAATGACTTTCTCCATGATTTATCATTCAACACAGAATCCAAGTTTGGAAGCTTCGGAATATATTTTATTATATGAACAGAAAAAAGTTCCGATAATCTTTTTTCATTGTTCAAAACAAAAAAAAATGCCTTTACATCCAAATTTTTTTCCATTAGTGTCGTGGGAAAATTTGTCTGGCGATGAAGTATGCAATCAAATTATGTATGAAAAACCAGATCTGAGTCAATTTACTTGTATTGGTGATAAGATATTCTTTCAACGTTCAGACAGTGATTATTCTTATAATCAAATGACAGAACATTATGGAGCTCGTCAAGGATGTCATCATTTTATATACAACAAACAAGAATATGATGACCAAAGTCAAAAAGCATTTGCTCAAGTATTGGAAGAAGAAGTGGGTAAACTATCACAAGATGAAATACAATTTATTTATGAACTAACCATCTCGGATGACTTTGGATCCATGATTGCTATATTCCCTTTTAACTCGGGGCTCTACATTATTGACATTTTGTGATTTTATCTTATGGTTAATAAAAGCTCAGCATTTGGATAACCTAACTGTTGTAATTGTCCAACTATATGATTTTTTTTGCCCGAATCATTTGTTTCAAAAAATTTTTCTAGAAGTTTATCTATATTTTCTTTATTTTTATTTTCTTCTGTTTTCTGTTTCCAAGGAAAAAGTCTTTTAATTGGTGAACTCATTTTTTCTAAATAGAAAATAAAAATTTTTATTGTCCATAATTAGTTCCTTGTACACTAAAGAAAAAATGAGTCATAACATATCAAATCAGTTACATCGGCGTGTCCATAAGATTCAAAGTAATGAATGTAGTGAAATAAAGGAAGCATTACAGAGTGAACCTGATATCATGAGTCTGTATACGATCAAGGATTATATAAGTAAGGGAGAATTTGGGTATATATTTCAAGGTGAAACCAAGATAGGTTCACTACCAATCGCTTTGAAAGTAGAGGTGGTGAAAAGTAAGTCAGATCCCACCGTAATAGCAAGAGAGTTTAATTGTATAAATGAATTTACCATCTATGATCACTTACCAAGAGGTTATGATATGTTTAAAGGTATTTTATATACAAAGCATCCAGAATATAATGTCAAGTGTATTACTATGGATCTAATGGGATGTGATCTGAAGACATGGTTATCAAAACAACCTTCCAAAATCTCAAAAGAAACAAGTGATTATTTGATTCATCAATTGATAGAAACTATGGCTCATTTTCATTCTTATTCATTTGTTCATCAAGATATCAAGTTAAAAAACTTTTGTGTAGCTTTGGGAGATGATGCATCATTATTTCCATTGATCAAGTTGATCGATTTTGGAGAAGCACAGACAATTTTCGATTTACAGAATGGAGTACGTGATCCAACGAATATAATTGGTACTCCTCTATATTCCAGTCTCAATTCTGAAGAGATTAAAGTACAAAGCTATGCAGATGATATGGAGTCGATTGGATATATAGTTTGGGAGATGATGGAAGGTTCTTTACCATGGCAACAATTCAAGTTGGAGGATATTACAGAAAGAAAAGAGTTGAAAAGATCCTGTATATCCTCGACCAAAACACCCAAACCTATACGAGATTACATTACTGCTTGTCGTAACACTCCGAAATGGGAATTACCAAACTATGAACAATTACTTTCCTTTCTTGTATCTAACCCAAAACCAATTCAAATGAAGAACAAATTAGTTCAAAAGAAGAACGAATTAGTTACTATAAACATTTATCAAGGATGTACACCCGAGTTCATTACGAATCGAAAATTTCAAAACTCTAAATTACCTTTGGTAATAGAAGCAAATATAATTCCTGGTATTGATCAACCATGTGTTGATATGTTGCAGAAACATGGTGTAACCCAATCCAAACAATTAAATCATAAGTTTCATGCATTACATCGAAGTGAAACTGATATTTGTAACTGGTTATCAAGTATGGGATTACCCCAAGAAAAGGCAGCGATTTGTGCATATGCTTTAAAGAAAAAGTTTTCATAAATAAAGTTTATCATAAACAAAATTTATTATTATTGTCCATATTTAGTTCCTTGTCGACGTATGACATGAGCGATGTGATTATATTTCTTCACCAACCAAAAACATTTTTTTTTATTTCAACAAGAAAAAAAACACAACATGTCTCAGTGTTATGATATGACAGATGATGGTGCACGATGTACTAATCCTATATCTGAACATTTGTTTTGTATTGATCATCAAGACACTTGTAAAATCTATACACCACTTCTAATCACATTCTTGAATTCTATACCAGAATTTACAAGTCTCTATGTGTTACAAAAACCATTGAATAGTATCTCTGGCTTTGGTCAATTATTTCATGTAACTCATAGAGCCACCTCTAAGCCAGCCATTCTCAAGGTCAAGATGCAATCCAAGGTTTTGTATCCATGTGATGATCTGAATAATGAAGTTGAGTTACTATATCATCACTTTACACCTCGTCATAATCGTATTGTACGTATGATTGATTCCTTTAATGTAGTATTTCCCAACAAGGAACAAGATCTCATGTTCCTTGTAGGGTATACTATGGAGCCTATGTTGTGTGATTTGCAAGAATGGTGGTTCGATCAACAAAAAGGATCACCAGCTTTATTCAAAACAGTTTGTAAACAAGCCATCGAAATGATAGAACAGTATCATAGTTCAGGATATTTGCATTGTGATGTCAAGCCCAAGAATATATGCATACGTCGCGAGAAGCCATTGGATTTAGTCTTGATTGATTTTGGTATGACATGGAAGGATGCGACGGTCAAAAATAATGGCTATGGTGGAACTGAATACTTTTCCAGTTTACAATGTGCCTTGAAAAAGCAAATCAGTTATCGAGATGATATGGAGACAATTGGATATGTATTGTTATACTTGTTACATCCAACACTATTACCTAATACACCTGAGAAGCGTATAGAGGCCAAACGTTCATTAAACACCTTTCCTACCATGTTCCAGAACTATTTTATCGAGTGTCGTCAATTAGCCATCCATGAAAAACCAAATTACAAAAAGCTACTACGTATTCTAGGAGTAAGAAGTACCTTGATCTTTGAACCCTATATTACACCTTCGACCAAGTATGTGAATTACTTCAAGCTTAAAGACCTAGACCAGTTTGATGGTATTCGAGGCGACCCAAAGAATATTGAGATTCTACATGATCATGAACTCTATACAACACGAGACTTGGGAATTTGGAAACACAAACATGATTTATTCTCTGATACAAAGCTAATCAAGTTTATTACAAAGTTGGGTATACCTCAAAAAGATGCTGAAGCATTTGTGCATTTTTGCAATATTCGCAAATAAAATATTATTTATTCCTTCTTCGTTTTGATGATTGCTCTTCCTTGCCTTCTTGTTTTCGTTTTGTCGGTTTATCATCTTCTTCACTTTCCTTTGCTTCTTCTTCGTCATCCTCATCATCACTTGAGCTTGCTATTCCATCAAGTTTATGTTCATAAGTTCCACGCCGAAGCTTATCACATAACTTGCAGTCAAATTCATAACTACTGTTGTCTCTTGGAAAACCAAAGTAATGGATCAAATCGTGGCAGACCACATTGTCTGTTTCATGAGCACTTTCAATCTTGTATTCCAAAGAGTCATGATTTTCTAGACACTTTTCTAACTTTTCTTCAATCTTTATCGGAGACGAACGAAGTTCTATCGGAACCTTCCCTGGAGCTTTCATCAGAACTATCCCCAAGAAAGCGAAAAAGAGAAGAGTTTATCGATCTTCCACATTGGTGTTTGGATCCTGGAATTCGAAGGGATTATTGGTACCCAAAGAAACGATCTTGTAATACAAAAATAAATAGATTCAAAAATAAATATAGATAAAGTTCATCCTATTACAAAAATAAATATAGATAAAAGCCCCTTGCGAGATTCGAACTCGCGGCCTCATGATTAGAAGTCATACGATCTATCCAGCTGATCTAAAGGAGCTTGTCTATTGTTTCTCTTAATTTTTTCCGGTTTTGTCAACCGACCAATAATTGATAATTAGAATAATGATGAGTGATTCTAAGCCTATCATTGATTTGACAAATGAAATGGAGTTTGAACCGGAACCTCCAACACCTCCTTATCTTATTGAACTTATGGAAGCTGCATCAAATTCAAACTATAAGAAATTCTTTTCATTGTATATACAACATGAGAGTGAAATTTCACCAAAGGCAGAAAGACAAGTTGTGAAACAAATTGATAATCCTGAAAGATTTGTGGATATAGCTGTCTTATTTGAGATGTATGATTTGGCCTTGTCTATTTGTAAAGCTACTGGAATGAGAGGTTGTAGTGGAGATGAATTGGAAAATGTCTTGATCGATCTTCATGATCCTGATAGTGACTCTTTTCATGCTTTGTGGAGATTTCTTGAATATAGTCAAGATACTGATTTCTACGGTTGTGCAAAATGTAATTTAATTTACAATGACCCTCCAAGCGATTCAAGTGATTATGAATCATCTTCCTATTCGGATGAATCTGAAGATTCTTCCTCATCCTCTGATGATGATACTCAAAATATTCCAAATGAACCAACTCAAAATGAAACCATTCGAAATGAAGGAAGTGATGCTCATTCATCAGATTTTGATTCTTCAGATGGCGAATCTATAGGATTACAAAGTTCTTCTTCTTCTTCTGAAGACAATGAAAGTTCTTCAGATGAAGAAGAAAGTGAGTTGAAAGTTCTATTGATAACGATCTGAAAGGTTCTATTGATAACGATCTGAAAGGTTCTATTGATAACGATCTGAAAGGTTCTATTGATAACGATCTGAAAGGTTCTATTGAAAACGGACTAGGTAATAGTCCTATTGAAAACGATTTGAATGGTTCTTCTTACGAAAATTCCAAAAAGAGGCCAATTGAAATTGATGATTCTTCTTCTTCCTCCTCTGAGGTATCAAGTCCAACAAAGAAACAAAAATAAAAAAAATCCGAACGTCTTATTTTCTTTCATTTTACTTTGTAATTGAATGGATTCTCTTGTATATGATCAAATCTCTGAACAGTTACATAAGCATATCAAAGATAATGATATTATTCAAACCATATGGAATAGTATTCGGAAGCCACAGTTAATTCGTACAACAACGTTACAAAAACCAGAGACTTTGGTAGACGAGAAGAAAGATACTTCTTCATCATTAGTTGCTTCCATGAAAAATGGTAATATTCTTTTCCATAATCCATCATTGAATCATTTGGTGAAAATAAATTCCATGGCCATGTCGTTAACCCGTTCCATTGAACCTGTCGAGGATCTTCGATTAACGGATGGGGCCTTCTGTTCTCTTTTGATTTCATCAAACCTAGATAACCCATTCATGGTGTCTCCGACTGAATTGGGACGAAGAAGGTTAAACGAAATTTATGCTATTGGTGGTGAAGAGTTATTTATATTGGATTCTAATTGGAATGTAACCAAGGTTATCAATCTCAGAACTATTTTGGATTTTAAAGAACAAGAGGAAGAAACAAATAAGTTTTTTGTAACATCATGGCAAGGAACCATGGTTGTAGCCATGACTGATTCTTGGATGGATGGTGGTTATCATACTCATTTTGGAATTAACCTTCTAACGTCCCAGGGGCTTTTGGGAGCCCCTGGAGACTGGAAGGCCGCCCACCCTTTATTTTAAAGGGTTAAGATTCGTTCCATTGATTCTGTTTCATTTAAGAAATATATCGGTTTCGATTCAGGAATTGGAAGAGAACCTAATGTCATTTTCTTTTCTCATTATGTATGTGCTTTCGAATACCAAAAGATTTCAATAAGGGATATACTCAATCCTGAATATGAAAGAATCATTGAGCTTCCAACATTTTCTTATACTACTGAAATTACTGGATTTGTTATCCATAACGATCGTATATTTTTGGCATACAATTCTTATATATACGTATATTCTGCTACTCATGTTGAACCATCGAAAAAGAAAGAGTCAAAGCAAGTTCCTGTATTTATCAATGATTGGATGATGTCCGAGTGTAATAACATTATCCTAGCTCCCTTTGGAGATCATATTATTGTTTGTAGTCATAACCAAGCCAAAGCTTATGTTTTAACCACGGATGGTGAACCATTATACGATTTCAACACATTCATCACTCCACTTATGATTACAACCCTCAATAATTCAATTCTCATAGCAGGACCTAATCCTGAGCATACATCTTTTAGTAAATTGGTTTTATTTCAATAATGAAAATAAAGAAGAAGAAGAAGAAGAAGAAGAAGGACAGGAAGGAAATATACCCCAATATGTTGCTTCCTATCATTTATATCTGAAACGTTTTTCTACCAAGTCTAAGAAACATTTCATCATAGGTTCCGATGTTACGAAGAAACATCTTAAATATAGACCGAGATGTTTTACATCAGCAATCATAAAGCAGAATAAGGGTGGGTATATTCGAAATAAAAAATGTCTATACTTTATTGATATTCAAGGTGAGATTTATCGAGTTTCATCATAGTTCTTCCGGTATAATCATTTTGTTATCTATAACACTGCATTCTTTCATGCAAGTCATTGAAAAACATTGTAAAGGTGTTATTCTGAAAATCACTTATTTAGAACATTTATTATATTTACTTCGTTACAAAAAGGAATCGTTTAATACTTCTGATCAACTTTCACACCTTCTCTTTCAAAAACACTACCCAGAAGTCAAAACAATCAATAATGCCTCAAAAGGTCTTTCGAATGGTCTATGGTTTTTTTCACCTCTCGAGGCAAATGAAAAGCCCCAAGTATATACATTAATATGTAGAGCTCAAGTTAAAAATCAAGAATTCTTAAAAACAATTGTTGTAGATCCATATGAATGTAACCAAGATATTGATGCATTTTGTCAAACGTTCATGTGCGAATATCCTTTGGATAATTATCTACTCCAATATTATCAATTTCAAATCAAGAGTATTTTTATGGGATCTCGTTTTATAACTAGTGTGTTCAATGTAACACTTGAACCTTTTATCAATTCAGATGATTTGATAAAAGAAATATGGAACTCTACTGGATATGAAACATTTGATTCTTTGGAACATTTAAAGAACCTCCACAAACAATCTGCTATGATTACCTTTTGGCGAATGTTATTTCAATTGAAAGATTATGAAGGCTCCACAGCAATCTTAATTAATGGAAAAGAATACAATAGACATGATATCAAATCATTACAAGAACTGTTATTTGATACAAAAATAAAGTGGGATGTGCCAGGTAAATTTATGTATGATCAAGAATTGGTACAAGCGGCCTTTGTACCTATTTCCGAATCAAGGAATCTAACCCCATAACCCTACCACAAGAATAAAATAATTTATCTGATGGAAAATATAATTATAAAGGCAAATCAATATTTAGTAAGAGGATCTTGCTTAATTTCTCAGTTACTAACTTATTGTCCATATATCAAAGAACCGTATCTTATGTATACTATCGCAGAATATATAGACAAGTTAGATGTACTTGGCTCAATGAAAGTGTACGAATCCACTAATTGTTGTAAAGCATACCAAAATAGATTATATCACATTGCTACAGATTATGATTTGTCTTCAAATGATATAAGTAAAGCTATTCGAAGTGGATATCTACGTAGTTCTAAACGATTTCACCATGAATTGTATAATAGTGATGAAAAGAGATCAATTGCATTTTGTGGTAGCACTGTATTCACTTGTTTACCAACGCGTAATTGTATTGCAATGTTTGATTATGATGGAAAATCCAAAGGGATTATAAATGGTTTCATGGAACCTTATAACTGTTATGCATACGATGACCGATTATATGTATTTGAAAGTCTTGGTCCATCAACACAAATTAAAGTAACTGTTCTAAAAGATACAAACCCAATATTATTTTCATTCGACATTGATTCTGTATATATTCATCAGGACATGGTTATTTTCAATGATATCATTTACGTTCTTGTCAAGTTACGAAAAGATATCGATGAAAATGTTGTAATGTTACGAACTTTTACATTGGATGGTCGATTAACAAAGGAAGTTTGTATTGATCAACATGTGGAAGTGATGAGTTACGCTGATTATGAAATGTGTATGTTTCGTGAAAGACTTGTAATTTCTACTAAAAGTGATGGCATGTTATACTTTTTCGGTTTGGATTTGAAATTTCTGTTTGAATTTGGAGTTGATCAATGGGTTGAATGTGTATGCTGCGACTCTAATCATATTTATGTTTTTACTGAACATCAAGAACTATATATTTATGGATAACAATTATCATATTTTTTCAAACAAAGTTATATATCTATGGATAACCAATTCCCGAATTAACTTTCTTGATTTTTTTCAAACAAAAGAACTTAATAACATGAAATATTTATTATTCTTTCTTGTCTTGGTGATATTTTTTGGTTATGAATTGACTTGTCATGAATACGATGTACCATGTGTTGCCAATCCATATACTATTCAAGATACGATTCTCAATACAACTCTAAATATGACATTATTGTTTCAATCATTATCATGGAAATTATGTGATTCGGTGCATATGAATACAACTATTGGTGATCAACAGCAAGACATTTGCTACCGAGTTCACAATCATCAAGTATCTCGATATATATTCCAATGTAATAATCATAAGTTCCATCATATTTGTCATTCCAGAGAAAGAGTTTATAATACAAGAGTCAATAATTATTGTATGAAAATATTACAATCGACTCCTTGTATAAATCCCAATTTTTTTCAAATAGAATTCCATCCACTTCAAGTTTCATTATTTGTACCACCATGTACATACTTCCCCACTCAACAAAATGGAATGTTTAATTCCAACATTTGTTATCAATTTGTTTATAATTATTCAACTATAGAGTTTTCAATACCTTTTCCATTTGTATCCACTGCCAATTTTACTGTTGTATCTGTTTCTAACCTTGATCGAAGATCCCTAAAGGAACAACTTAAACATACAATGAGTGTAAGACATGTGGCAAGTTTACGACATGATTTCATTGAATCACAATGGAAACATATCAAGTGTCATTCAAGTTATGGCAAGAGCTCTATATGTCACAAGAAAGAGAGTCTGTATGTTGGTCAAGCGACTTGGTTTCAAGGACACTTGAATGTTTTCAATGAGATGCTACCATTATTTGAATTTTTACTATTCTTCCACTTGTTTCACACCGTGTTGTATTTACTTAGTAAATTTTTAGATCAACTATATGAATAAATGTTATTTTCCGAGACTATCATTTTCTATTCTTATCCTATTCGTTGTTTTGTTTCTGCTTTAATGCTAGAGGAAGATGTCTAGAAAATCTTTACTTGTATCGATCGATGATATTAATGTTGAGATTTCTGAAACGATTCGAAAGCTTCGTTATTTGGAGACATTGTTATGTATGTTGAGACATCAAAAGACATGTCTCGATTTTAGAGAATATTGTGTGTTAAATGATTCTATTGGAAACGGACTGATTAACAGTTCTATTGGAAACGGACTGATTAACAGTTCTATTGGAAACGGACTGATTAACAGTTCTATTGGAAACGGACTGATTAACAGTTCTATTGGAAAAGTATTTGACCACTTTCAATATGATTTGTTAATTTTCGATAAGAATTATTCCATTAAGAATGTCAAGAAGAAATACCTGATGATAAATGATGATCATTTGAAAAGGATTAGAGATATTGACAAGATGAATCGTAAGAATTTGATCAAAAGGGCATTCCAGAATGCAGAAGCGTATTGTTATAGTTTTATGCCTGATGTAAATCCAGAAAAGTATCCTTTTGATTCGTATGTCACTCAAATCGCCATGGCCTTGTTACAGTTTCAAACAAATAAGACTTTTTCCATACTGGGATTATATCAAGAGGATTTGAGACGTCATTTACAATCCGATGATACCATTACAATTGTGTGTGAGTATATCGATCCGTGCTCTTCATGCAAAAAAAATATGGAAGATATGATTCCAACCGAAACAATGACTTTCTTACACGATTTGATGAGACGGTATAACTTTACACAATACTTGAGAGCTGATTTACAATCATGGGTTGTTCCTTCTGAACTAAGAGTTCCCATATATGATTACGCTAAAAAGTGGTTAAATGATCGAAAGATTCAAAATCACGTTACGGATGAATGTGATTATGAAGAAACCATTTTACTCAACATGTTACAAATAAAATGATTGAATTTGGTAAATGTAGTCGAGTTCATTTTTTATCACAATATGATCACAAAAAAGCTATGAGACAACTTGGTATATCAGAATCGGATATAAGTTTGATAGAAGGCATTTTCGATAACTATAATATAGTTGACCCCAATGATCAAGACATGAAGTTAAGGTTAAACACATTAGATAAATTGTTAGATATTCCATTATTGGGATCGTTGGTAGAAGATTCACCTAGTCTGGATACATTTCATCGGTTTGTCAATAGTCACTGCCGTATCATTCATCGTAAATACCATAACAACCTTGTTATCATCAAAGAAACCATTATTCATGACTCGTTTATTCTATTTCAAAAAGCATATGAATTAAATTCTCTTTTGTGTAACGTAAGTTCCGTCTTTGATAGAATTGTTACACAATCCGTCTTTGATAGAATTGTTACACAACCCGTCTTTGATAGTAACGAATTGGTGTCGGAACGAAGAAGGTTAACTATATTTCAATATACAGTTCAGTATAATCGTCTTGATATGGTCAAATACATGGTAAGAGACCCTAGAAATAAAACATTTCTAAAGGAACAGGTAAAAGAAACAATATGTACTCATGCAGCCCAGTATGGTAGTTTGCAATGTTTGATCTATTTACATGAATCAGAGAATTGTTTAGTATCAGAAGAGACACTTTTCGAGGCGACAAGATTTGGTGATGTGGAGCTACTCAAGTATCTTTTTTCTAAGAAATGTCCTTATCCTAATACCATAACACAGATAGCGGCCATGTCTGGGTATTTGGATTGTCTTGAGTATTTAGTTGATCAAGGGTGTCCAATCAATGAATATACGATGTGTGCTGCTGTATCTTATGGACATTTTGGAATTGTCAAGTATCTTTTGATACAGAAATGTCCTGTATCTGAACAGTCCATAATAACAGCAGCTGCCAGTGGTGAATTGGAATGTCTGATCTATTTGTTTTTGATTTCATACACATCCAATAACATAGATAATAATTTCTCAAATTCAAGTTATAACAGAACGGTGGTGATGGGAATCACATCTGATATGATACAATTGGAGACAGAATTATTTTATAAGATTATGAACGAGGTTGCAAGAGGTGGACATTTAGATTGTTTATTATATTTTATTCAACGAAAATGTCCATGTGATGAATATACGATAGTATTGGCTGCGCAAAATAATCATCTTGATTGTGTTCAATTGTTACATGAAAGTGGTTGTCCTTGGACTGTATCTATATTTGATCATATAGCAGCCTATAGTCGTATCGATTGTTTAGAGTTTTTGTACAAGACAAAATTCCCCAATGCCAAGATTGATGAAGAAAAGTCTAAAATATGCAGGGGGTTAAAGAATGAATGTTTTGATTTTTTAACCAAACCTATTCATCAACCAGAAGAAGAATTACTAATATGGGATTATGGTCATTTATCTTGTTTGATAGATTTATATGAACAAGGTTATCAATGGACAGATTCTACATTACAAATCGCTAGAATGCATAATCATAAAAGATGTATCAATTTCCTTGAAAGCATTTCCTGAAATTAATTTTCTTGAAAGCATCTCTTTGAGTTTTTCTAAAATAAAAGGTACAATAAATAGACATTATAAAATGGGCAATTGTCATGTAACGGTAGAACCAATTTCAGGGATTTATGTAGATCAGAAGAAAACAGAAAATATCATATTTAAAACGGTTTGGGAGGATTCACCTACTGAAATGTATGGATATTGTGGAACGATGAATGGAGTAGAGTTCAAGGCAGCTCCTAATAATATAACGTGTGATGCGACGATGGGTCATTTAACAAAACCCTGTACACATGTTCATGTGGTTCCAAAGTCATTTGAAGTCTATGGAGATCAACGATTGTTCTTTCATGAATCCTTATTAACCATATATACAAATGTAAAGATCGCCAAAATGTTTGTCTTTAATGATGTTTCAAAAATGTTTTCTCCATATGGACATTCCAATCTAAAATGTTGTACTTATTATAAGGGTAGTCATAGTTTTAAATTTCATGAAGTGTGTATCATCTCTTCGAGATTACAATTGACAAGAGAACAACTTTTATCATTTCGAAAGAAACATAGACTAGTCATTTCTATCGACTGTCCATCAAGTCATTTCTTTGTTTTTCCAAGAAAATAAATATTATTACAAAAGTAATCTAATTTGATCATGAATGGACGACTTTGTGAGAATCAATTGTGTATCATCCCTATCAAAAGTACATTCATATTCTTGTAGAGTTTTGAAAAGGGTTGATAAAATTTCATTACCGAAATGAGATGACCTTTCTGAATCTTTTAGTTGTAGATACAATTTTAATAAAAATAAATATGGTTTTTCTTCCTTGTGACGTTTTTCTGGTTTTATAGTAAAATGTTCGATTTTCTCTTCATCATCTAATTGTCTTTTTCTGCTATTATGAGACATGAATGTTTGTATTTTCATTATAAAAAGAAAAAAAACTAAACATGAATAGTGATCATAGTGATGATGAAACCCAAGTGATAAGTGAAGAAGAAGAAGAACCAAGTGATTATCATAAAAGACGTTATGCTGCTACTGTGACTACCACCAATTCGAGAGATTCTGAATTTAAAAAGAGACATATCCGTAGTCATGTAAACAAACCAAAACTGAATAGAATGGCTGATTTTATAGTCAAGATGATAAAGAAAGCTCATTGTTTACGAAATTATAAATATGTCAGATATATAGGTAATGGTATACATGGAATAGCTTGTATAGTGACAGATGGTAAACAAGAATATGTTGTCAAGGTACAACAAGTAAATCTACACTTTATCAAAGAAATAGATGTCATGAAGAAATTCTCGGATGCCAAGATTGGAGTGAATTTGAAAACGTATTGTTATATTAAGTTGGGTAAATCAAAGGAATTATATGGACTCATGGTAATGGAAAAGATTGATGGAGTATTAGAAGATTTATTATATAGAAATCAAGAAGAACTGAATTGTGAACTAGTAGATTGGATAGCAAAACAATTAATTCATATGTTGTTTGAAATGCAACGTCTTCAAATTAGTCATAATGATTTACATTTTCGTAACATTGGGTATATCAATAGAAATGCAACTTCTCCTACTGTTTCACCCAAAAACATTGAACTACGATTGATTGATTTTGGTTGGGGTTCCGATGTGAGAGCCTTTACAGATGTGGAAGTATTGGCCATTGGAAGAGCTTTGTATGCCAAGGATACACCAAGTACAGAATATATGATAGAGAGATGGTGGCCTGAAATTATTGATTTATTAACTAATAAGATACATAGATCCATAGCAGACGATTACGCAAGTATGGATAAAATGTATAAGAGTTTATTGGAAAAGCAAGTTTATCATTATAGATTTATTAGACCAACTGATATTAAGAATAGAATCCATGGTATATCTGATTCCTCATTGAAAGAAGTGATAAGACGGGCGAGTTTTAGTTCTTCTTATGAAGATTCCAAGACGATTTGTTTTCATGGATTATGTACATTGAAACACAAGACTACTGGCAGAGATGTGACTATTAAATTTACTGAGATTACGAATCAATCTTGTTTATTATGGAATAATGAACGAATGTTGTTACAAAGATATTATAATCAAATACAAGTTATGGAAGAGTATATCAAGATGTATGATAAAATATATGGTGTTGTAGCATTTGAAAAGATCGATGGAACTTTATCCTTGTTAATGTCTTCTGATTCCTCTAACGAAACTATGAAACAAATATGGCAAGGTATTGGAAATGTTATTGAAACCTTGTCTGAGATGAATATCACATATGGTCAGCTTGGGATAGATAAAGTTGGTTATTGTATTTCTTCTTCCACCATAGAAATGAAACCATTTGATTTTAGTCAAGGATCAGTTTATAAAAGTAATCCAGATTTAGAATGGTTATCCTTTTATTATAGTTTTTTACTATATGATATTGAAGCTTCAACTTTCTGGAAAGAATATGCTCCTGCTCATTTGACCAATTATACCAAGGAACAAATCAAGACAGAATTACATAGACTATGGAATGAACATGATTTAACTCGACTGATTGATCCTGATATTCTACAAACTATACAAGAATTACATTAACCCGTTCCATTGAACCTGTCGGGGATATTTGATTAACGGATGGGGCCTTAGAAGGTTTATTTTATCATTCATTCTGATTCAACTTGAGCTTCTTTTGCATCATTATGTTTATCTCTTAAACATGATAAAATGACCTCTTCCAATGTGCTGGAAAACATGTCTAATGGAGACGCAATCATTTCGGTAATGAAATTGGGAGTAATGTCTTGAACAGGCATTTTGAATAGAATGGAAAATACATGTGGCATATAGTCCATGAGTGAAGCACCATATTCATTCTTGTGATTCAAAAGTTCATTGACAAGAAGCTTGACATCAAGTTTTTCACCTTGTTGTACATTTTGAAGTATCACAACTCCTTTCGATTGCAGAAAGCTCAATGATGGTATAATAAAGTCTGTAATATTATTTGTATCACGACCATTTTTGATTTGATTCAATGGAATCTCAATTTCAACCAATTGAATCAACTCTTTTAGAAAATCAACTATCAGATTCTTTGCATTTGGCTTGAAAGAATTTTTCAGTTCTGTTGTCAATAAACGAATCTTATCATGAACAGATGTCTTTTCCAAAATTGCTTTCGTATCCTCATCATCAAGTTGAGAATTAGACGCTTCTAGCATCTTGGTAATCAAACTTAATAAGTCGGTTCCAAATTGGGTTGATCTCTCACTATCCTTGAGTTCAAAGTATTTCTCTAGAGAAGATAAATAGGGTTTGTCTTGTTTTTGACGTTTCTGTTCAGGTTCAACTGATTCAGCATCTTCAGTCATTTCGTGAGTTTCATCATCGACAGATATAGATAGACTTCTTTTCTTGCTTTGATCTTCAGACATTTCGTGAGTTTGCCGATACCGAGGTTTGCTTTACGTACCGGGAATTTTACTGCTTTTTATAATATTCGTCTAAATGATCTGATAGGTGTTGCAGCATAGCTTCTGAATCAGCTTGTGGTAACCCGGCTTTTATCAACACAGTATGAGTGTTTGTAACTCCTTCATTATTGCTGATAAACTTTTTTAATGTTTTTACGTCTTGAATTCCTTTTGTGTTTAATAGTGCTATATTGTGTGGTTTGTTCATCAATCCTGGAAATTGGTGTAGTGATAATGGGATAAATGGTGATGGTAACTGGGTTTTACTAACTATATAGGTGGTTCTTGGTTGTGATGATTCAATGGTCTTATTTTGTATACCCATGATATGTAAGAGTCGGTTATAATCTGGTTTGGTATGTATGGGAACTTGGCGACAATATTCAATGAATGTTCTAATATTGGGAGGAGCATCTGTGAGTTTCTGTTTCAATTCGATGCGACCTTGGTCAGAACTTTCCCACCAGGGTAATTGGCCTGTAGTTAACTCCCATATGATATAAGCAACAGATTCCATATCATCAGCAAAACTATTCAATTCAAACTTTGGTAATTCATTTTTCAAACATACATACATATCAGTACCACCCTTCTCAAATTGTCTATGTGTCGCATCCTCGTAAATACCGCCGAAATCGATAAGTACTACTTCAGGTAGTTTAGTATTGCGACGAACACAGAAATTTGTTGTATTAATATCCTGATAGATATACCCTGATTCGTGGAATTGAGCCATGGTTTCAATGAGTTGATGACTTAGATGCTTTAGTAATTCGGGATCCGAATGTCGTTTCTGAACTTGAGGTAATTTCCACCAATGTCTTACATCGCTAAACATGGGTTCCATAGTATAACATGAAACATATTCCTTTGTGAAACTCTTTATACTATACACCAAACCACTGAAAATATCAATAGGTTGAATAATATGATTAAAATCAGGCCCAAAGTACTTTTTCATGACATGGTATTCTAACTCTATGCTTCGACTCATGACTTTTGTTGATTGCTGTAACTGAGTTTTCAACACTGCTTTACGATTGGTATCTATATGACGGACATAAAAGAGTTGTCCATTAGCTCCACTCTGTTCTTTAAACGGCTTTACAATTTCATATAAACCGGTTAGTTCTGGTTGACTCTTTAAAAACCTTGTCAATGACTTTATTTCAACTTTTTCTTGATTCATTCTATTTTTATATAATCATAATCAAGATGGACTTTGTGATATAATTATATTATTTGTAAACAAACGAAATTTATCTTGTTATTATTTTATTGTTTTCATTCTTGGTTAAGAAAATACTTGTCAATGCAAATAAGTAGCAAGGGTCGATAGAATGACATGGTCATCATGAAACGTATGAGTGATTTCATAGACGGACTTCATTTCTTCAAATAATTTCTGAAGCACGTCGGGATCATCTTTTGGAAACTCTTTGCCATTGAATTCCATTTTGGAGAAATGGTTTTGAAAACCATAAGGGTTATTCTCTTCATAAGCACTTGAAGGAGGACCAATGGGTAGATTATAAAAGAGATACTCACGGCCAGTGATCATTTTGTCAACATTATCCATATCGGCTGTCGTGTATTCACAATTGAAAAGATGTTTTTGATCAGGAGGAAGTAACGCCAAAGTTAGCCTTGCAACATATGGCTCAAACAACTCGTGATCAATCTGGAGATAATCAACCGCTTGGTGAACAAATTGTTTCACATCTTGATAAATTTGCTCCACACCCGACGTGAGGTCCGTAATCTTGCGTACCACATGAATGTAACACCAATCATCTTCCCATGTATAATCATTTATAATCAACAAAGTCCCTTGCTTTTGTCTCAACTTGAAGAACTCATTCAATTCAGCCAATTCCACAGGATTGGTGGTATCCTTACGAATCATTCTTACTCCTTTGACGAAAACTACATTTCCTTCCTTTTTGAAGGAAAGCGATAATTGATCGTTGAGTATAGGATCATGTATGGCATCACCTTGTTCTTCAAGGTTTTTTACCAATCCCTTAACCTTCTAACGTCCCAGGGGCTTTTAGGAGCCCCTGGGACGTTAGAAGGTTAATGATCAATAATAATCTATGTTTCTTTAGATCTGTTGAATTTATATGATAAATCGATTTCAATAGTTCTTCTTGCTCTTCAAGCATTGAAACCAGTTGATCAACATTGTTATCAATTCTTGTTGACGTCATCCAATCCTCTTTATCATCACTTGAAGTAAATACAATTGTTCTTGTTTGTTGAGGATCGATATTCAGAATACTTTTCAACATGTGAAATGAATGAATAACAGTATTTTGATGATCATTACAGATTCGTAATATCATATTTCTTTGTTTTTTTTCATTTCGTTTATACATATACAACTGGTTTTTCAACCGAAGTCCTCATCTGTTCTGGAACTTCCATCATCGATGTAACTATACGGTAATGAATAGATATCATAAATAAAAGTAGAGATAATAATATAAGTAATGGAGGCATAATGACTCCATATAATAAAATTGTTTTTGGATGGTATTTCCTTTTTATCATACCGATAACAATACAAAATGCTATGAACATGGTGACAGAAATGATTAAAAACCAAACTATACTAAGATTATTTAGATTTTGTAACATTTTTTATTTTGATTATTTATCATGATTATTTTATTGGGTTTCTTCTCCCAAGAAATTACTTCATATATGGTAATGTAAAGTAAAGTGGTACATGTGTCATATGTGATATAACAAGAGTATGTTTATCTTGAAAGCATTTCAAAAGAGTTTCTTTAGATGCCAACATATATTGTTCCTCTTGATTTAATTGTTTCCAAATGGTATCAATAATTGAATCCATAGGTATGTCTGTAATAATATAACAAACAAGATAATCTATATGACAACGAATATTTGATTGATAACAATGATATTCGACATTGACTAAAATATCAATAGACATGAATGGTGGATGTAACAAGAATTCCTTGATCAATTCCAGTGATTGTAAATCAAAAAGATTGATAATGAGTATCATTCTACGATTGTTAAACTTGTCCTTAAGTTTTTCAAGGCAAGACATTAACAGATGAACATCATCTTTAATGATTGTTGATGTGAACCAATCTTCCTTATCCTCACTTGAAGTCAATACAATAGTTTTGGTTTTTTGACGATCAATACCAAGAATACTTCCAAGTGTGAAGTAAGAATGATTTACTATATTCTCTTTACTATTAAACAATCGTATTACGGTTCTATTGAAAACGAACCGATCATTGGTTCTATTGAAAACGAACCGATCATTGGTTCTATTGAAAACGAACCGATCATTGGTTCTATTGAAAACGAACTGATTATCGGTTCTATTGGAAACGAACTGATTATCGGTTCTATTGAAAACGAACTGATTATCGGTTCTATTGAAAACGAACTGATTATCGGTTCTATTGAAAACGAACTGATTATCGGTTCTATTCATCATTTATATTTATTTATTCTGAGAAGCAAGACTTCGGAAATTAAGTGAGATGCGACGTTTTCGATGACGTTTCATTCCATCGATTTGATCAAACTTACGAGCTTTGATTTCGTGAGTGTAACGATATCGAGCCGTTCCTTCCATTACTAATATGGATCGTTGAGGCAATACTAATTCTATCGATTCTTTTGATTTCTCTCTTCTTCCTATGGGTGAGAATGACATGCATACCGTGGATCCGAGACTTAGTGATACGATAGTTGATCCAAATATGGATGAATCCTGTTGACAAATCCTGTTTTAATAAACAAAGAAAATGATATGAATCAAATACCGTGTGAGCTGCAATGCCTTGACCAGGTGTATATTCATTGACAATCATTTGTTCAGCATTGAAATTGACATCAAATGATGGAAATCGTTTAACAATTGGTTGAACCCAATCTGGTAATGGTCCTAAATAATCATTCTCAACAATAGTTTTGTTTTTATAATCATATTTCCACCCATACTGTTGAACTCGACGACGTAAACTCGTTTCCCATTTTCCTTGATCAACTGATTCGGTCAGAGATATCTATTTTGTTATTATCATCATTTATTAAGGATAAAAGTACCTCTTCTTCTGGTGTAATAAAGTTCGGAATGATTCGTAATCCAGGAATGGTTTTTGCAAGTCCGTTTTTACTACTTTCAAGTCCGTTTTTACTACTCATTTTATTATATATTTTCTCACTTGGTATAAAATCGGAACATTGGACATAAAAAAGTATTTTATAAGGCAAATGTGCAAACATTTTTATTTCATTGCGCTTTCTTTCTCCAAATCTCCAATGCTTTGAAATATCTAAAGCTGTGAAGATATGTTTCCAATGTGGGACCTTTGAAGGATTCATAGGTATTAGCCTTGTCGAAATGATCCACCAGTAATTGAAACATGGATAAGAACTCTTCACTTTCTTGGGAATAATAGTGGTTTCTGGGTTTGCATACTAGATACAAGTGATGGAGTCCAACTTTGCACTTGGTATTTCTCAAGATTTTTTCAACATGGTCAAATCGGTTTTGCAAAATTGCATTTTCCAAGGTATTGGTACAATTCATGTCCAGTTTACGATCTTGGAAAACACTCCAGACATTTGTGTTGTCGATACGTGGAACACTTGGAAGAAATGTATTTGAATCTTGAATGTACTCCATTGTTCTGTCAAACCTGGTGAACCAGTCAAACCCTGACGGGCTATCCTTCATGTTTCTGAGGTGATCCAAAAGAGTTTCCACCTCTTTGATCAAATGTTCACGATTTCGTTGGAATGATGATGGTTCACCGAAACTTTCTCGGATCCTTTGCATGATTTTGTCATCTGGTACTTTTGCGGCATCGACAGTAGCCTTGTAGTGATCCTTCACTTGTTGAAACGATGCGTTGGAAAGTTTTTGATAGAGCTGTCCACCCTCTTCAGTGTGATAGGTGCATCCGATTTCAAACAAGTAATCCAAAATATCTTGGGAAACCGTCCCATAAGACTTGGCACAGAGATCCAGAGCTGAGAGACTCAAGAATGGACCAAGTTCATTTGGATTTGCTCCATTCTCAATCAGTTGTTTCACTTGTTCCAAAGAAACCTTTGTCAAAGACACCTTTTCCAAAGACACCTTCTCCAAAGACACCTTTTCCAAAGACACCTTCTCCAAAGAAACCTTTTCTTCACCGCTCAATAGTTCGTATAATTCTTTTGAAAACTTTTGGGTTCTTGCTCCATCTTCAATGATTTGTTTGACTGTTTCCAAAGATACATTTTCGCAGCCTTTCAATTTCTGGTATAATTGATCTGATTTCATTCGAACTTGGTCAGCATCCTTCATGAGTTGTTTCACTTGTTCCATAGGCACCTCTTCCTTCAATAGTTGGTAGAATTGAGTTACGCTCATTTTGAATTTTGCGATCTTAGACTTGGTCCAAACTATGGAAAATTGAAAAAAAAATCAATTACGTGGTGTAAATAATCTTCTTATAAATCTACCAAATATGGAAGGATTCTCTTCTTCTAACATTTGTTTTCGTTGTTCTACAGTATACATAAATATAACCAGGATCATAATGAATATAACTACACATAGAGCAATAACATGAGCCATAAACACCCAAAAGGATACTTTGACAGGATCATAACCACTTTTGATAAGCCCATAAACAAGACCTAATATACCACAAATATAGATATCACTTGAAAGTGATGTAACTTGTATGGAAGGTGTTGTTTCTTGATTCATTTTTTTAGTAAAGAAAAAGTTTTATTGAAAAAAAAGTTCCATCATATTTACAATTTTTTGTAAAAGTTCATTATCATAGGATATTTGGCAATAATCAAGACATGACTGTATTTTTTGATGAATAGAAAGAGTTGACATTTGTTGATCAAAAGGTGAACGGGTTAGTAAATTGGTTTGTAACTTTAATTTAATCTGAAATTTGTAAAACTGATCTTTGATATATGTCGCCATAGTTTTTCTTGGTTGAAAATATTTAAGTTCTCTAATCAGTAACGATGCTACATAGACCCTCATCACTTGTTCATGTTCAGATTGGATAGCTTCTTCATAACCATAATAACTAATAACTAATAATTAATGTGGATAAATCTTTTGGTAATTGTGACAAAGCAGTAGCATCAAAAGTAGATTGCCATGGATGTATCTTCTTATAGATTTGATGCATTTGCACATAAAGTGTATATGTTAATGGTTTTAAATCTTTATGTAATCCATAGAGATAAGAATAAATAGAACCTCTTGTCATTCCAGAATCTTTTCTGAAATAAATAACATGTCTCTTTTTGTAATCCGCATAAGATATAATATTTTTACAATTGAGTAACTGTTTCACATATTCATTTGATTTACCATTGATATATGCTAATCGATTATACATACACATCTCGATATCAAATAAACTATGCTGTATTCGATCTACGTATCCAATCTCATCATCCAACTTGATGGGTAATAGTTCTAGTAAAATTTTGGTAGGATTATCCATTTTTCTATAAAAGATATTATATTTGTCTATAAATAAGAAAACTCGGATATTTTATTATAAATGGTTATCTCTCCGCTGAGTAAGACAAGAGGTTGTATTTGTTACTGTACTTATTTCACTTAACCTTCTTTACCCCAGATAGTTTTAACTATCCAATCATACTGATTTCTATATATTTCAAAATTTACACAAGTTCAATCCGCTATGCGGATATATCTTTATGTATCCAGTAATATTTTGTATTTACAAGGTTGTGGCGGTTTCTCGCCAACGCTAAAGGGTTAAAATGGTCTCACCAACCCAATCGAAGACGTTTTTCAAAGGATGGGTAAACAGGTTATTTGAGTAGTATTGAATCCTTCTAACACAAAGAATGAAGGAAAACTCATTTCATTTCGTACTCGAGTAAGAATCTTTCCTAATAAATTTAAACCTTTCCATGTTGATTCTTGTTTAGCTAAGGGGTCATCGGCTTTAAGTCCAATACCCCAAATAGTATCATATGGACTGGCTTCTACAAAATCTTGAGTAATGTCTAAAAGTTGTTTCTTTAGATTTGCATTTTGCGTAAACTTGTGGATAGTACCATTATACACAATCTCTTCTCGATGTTCTTTCCATATATCTTCATCAAAATTGGTAATTTTTCGTCCCAATGCTTTCACTTTTTTGGGATTATTTGTATAAATGATGGATTTTGCTGATGCAAAGTCTTTGAATAATAATGCCTTGTTATACATCATCCATTGTTCTGCATTGTCAAATATATGTTCAGAAATGATATCTTCTTCATTTACAAACATGGACAAGGCTCGAAATCGTGATGGATACCATTGTGAAAAGGGTGATCTCAACCAAAAATAATAAAAACTCATTTTAACAAATTAAATATATATTTATTTCTATATATCGGATTTACTTTTTATTTGCTTTCTTTGAAGAAGATACTATCTTTGAAGAAGATCTTTTCTTTGATGAACTCCTTTTCTTTGATGAAAATGTTTCATTAAAATTTCTTCTGTTGGAGAGTGCCTGATTTAACCAATGAGAATCAAATTGTATCTTTGCTTCAATATCCTCTGGTTCCATAATTGTGAACAAGTGTGGTGAAGTAGGATCATATTTATAGAAATGTTCGTGATCGAATATATGAGTAATTTCTTCATAAGAATAACCGGTACCCAACGTTAAAGTATAGATGATTTCATATTTGCGTTTATTATGTTTAAGAAAACCACCCGATAACCCTTTACCACAATTAACATACTTGAGATCATTTACCAAACTATAGCTATGATCCTTATTTCTGGTATATATTTGCTTATCACTACAACGATACAAGTATAAAGTACTCATCTTTTGTAAATAGATAAAAATGGTAATTATCATTTATTCGAAAACTCAGTCCATTTGTCTCATCATTTTTATATGTCCAATTACAATTGGATAGAAATACTGTAACATTCCATCGTGTCACGATGAAAAACAACCGACATGTTTTGATAGCAGCCACATTGAAATGGGGTTGTGCTACAATTATTAAGATAGAATTCGGTTTTAGGAGTAATGAAATAGTTGATATTATTGATAGTAATCAAATATAATGCATCTTTTAACCATTCATTCAGGGAACTTTGATCAACTTCAAATAATCCTTTCATTTGATCAACTTCTATTGGGGAAATCTTCCCAACCACATCGATGAGTAAAAAACTTGAATCATATCTCATGGATTCTGGTAGTAAGGGTTTAAATGGAGTTTCTAAAGAAATGTGATGGCTCCATAAAGTTATAATCCATTATTATCATAGTGAATAATTGTATCCTTTAATTGAAATATATCATTGTATTTTTGGATACGATGAGCAGAAACCCATTGATGCTTGGTAGTGACATGATTGATTTTGGATTCAATGGAATGAGCAGCGCTATCTGTACCTTGAACTTGATTTTGTTTTGTTAACCAAAGTTGAGACAAGGAAAAGTCAAATAAAGAAACAACCTTTTCAATACCATCATAACAAGTCATAATAGTTTGAATTTTGGTTCCATCATTTTGAACAATGTCAACCATATGCATATTAGTTCGAACAGCTTTTTCATCAACCAAATCTATAAATTCTCTGATACGTTGCTCACGAATCTCTTGTGTAGGACCTACTACAAAGAAATTCAAGTCATGTTGTGTTGGATTAAAATCAGACTTTAACACTAATCGAGTTAATGAACCACCGGCCAGATAAACCCCTTCCACTTTATTTAATTCAATCAACTTTTGAGGAATGATTACATCTTTTACTGTTGCCATTTTTATTGAATTTTATTTATTCATGAATTCGGAAGAAAGTCATTTATTATTTATTATTCAATTCTTTTGTATATTGTAAAATAAGAGCATAACAATCAAAATGTCCATACTGTGTTGCAGCCTGTAATGCTTCGTCTTTATCAAATGGACATTTTACTTCCAAAAGGTACTGTACAACATGTATATGACCTAATTCGGTTGCGGTTTGAACCAAAAAACAATTTAGAAGATTATCACCCTCTATTCCATACCAAAATTTCAACACCTCGAGTGAACCATATCGAGAGCAAACTGAAACGTATGATAGAGGTAGTTCAATCCCATGATCAATCATATATTGTAACACTTGAACTTGATTATGACGAATAGTATTTAAAACACAATACCTGGTTAGTTCTAACCCTCTGTTTTGATGTAAGTATCGAACACATTCAACACTGCCACTTCCACATGCGTAACTAAGGCAATCGTTATGGATTGGACATCCATTTTCAGCCAGGTAAAAAAGTGTTTCATAATGTCCATTTTCGGCTGCTGCTTGTGTTGATTCAGAATCCCATTTGCATTTCATCTCATGCAAGTATTTGACACAATGAAGTTGACCCGCTGAAGCAGCATCTCTCATCGTGAATTGATTGAAAAGATCACCCCAGTTCCCACTATGTTGTTCGATAATATATTTATTGAAAAGATCACCCCAGTTCCCACTATGTTGTTCGATAATATATTTGATGATATCTATACGACCAGCTTTTGCCGCATCTCCCATTACATCATATATATCATAGTCTGTATCTTCTTTACTTGGAAGATGTTCTTCGATTAAATAAAAGGCCTTTTCAAATACTTCAGGATCTTTTTTATCTTGAATGGATTCAGATAACAGGAGTGCAATTTTGTTAAGATATTTTTTGGGGATTAATGTACAATCATTGATAATGAGTCTCTTGAATGACTCATAACTACATCGATAGTCCAATACAGCTTGTACCAGAGGAATATCAAGATAACGATCCATACGTTTGAGTAAACATCTGGTTTTGGGATTGATTTTCATGGTATCAAAATGTTTGAAGAAATAGTTGAGAATTTCTTTTTCTCCTGGAGAAAACATTTGTAAATGAGAGAAACCAATGGTTTCGTCATCACATTTCACTTTCAATGGTGAGAGTAGTCCAAATTCCATTATTTGAATTATCGATGTGTTTTTAGGGATATATAGTTTATACTTGGTTAATGATAAATAAAATGAATTACAAAACTGATTTTATCCTTGATATATCTGGATCAACAAATGATCATGAAATCTTAATGTATCAAAAATTACTTTATTCGGAATGTGTTTCCTCTATGATGAAAAGTTCTTCTAATCATACTATTACTTTTTCTGATTCAGCTCATGTTCGCACTTCATTACTTGATGTAACGTATGGTACTGGTGGTACTTATCCATGTACAGTTGTTCCTCATTTACGATCTGATGCAGATACCATTATATTCTTCACTGATGGACAGATTGGTGAATCCGAAATGATCAGATTTGCTAATCGATGGAAAGAGATTAATTATATTCATTACCCAAAAGTAGTTATTGTCTTGTCATTAGGTACATTACCACCTACCACATTAGATGATATTGAATTGAAAAGACATATCAACTTTTCCATTCCTCAAGTTATTTGTTCCCTCTTTGATCACGTTCTTATCCTCTTTTCCATTAAAGATGAATTATTTAAATATGATGCCAAAGGTATCTTTTCTTATGATCAAAAGGAAGATAATAATCCCTTTATTCATAACCTACCCAAAGTAACTTGGACAGATTTAGTAGAAACTTTACAAACTCCTACAGAAATAACAGATGAACTAGTTCTTTCCCAAACCATTTCGATTAGTGTAGAAGATTTATACAATGAACAGGTAGAGCTTTCTGATGAAATATGGCAAGCGTTATCCCATCGTAGTGTTTTAGCCAAGATTGATTGCAAATTGTTAAAAGCTAAATTAGCCAAGTTACTCTTCCCAAGAGCTACAATCAATACGAATCAAATGATAAGTTTATCGATCAAACCTAACAAGACACCAGAGGAAGAAGAGATTCTAATCAACTGGAGAAATGCAGTCAAGTTGGAGAAGAAGAATAGAAGGCCAATGTTGGAATGTTTATCAGCGATTACCAAGTATCAGAGTATGGGATTATCATTGGGGAGTAATCGTGCTCGTGGAGCAGAAATGATTACAGAACCTACACCAGAAGAAATTGATGCTCATAGTATTCGTGGTGAATGCCCTATTATGATGGAAGAAGATACGATGGGTTTGCTACTAAAAGCTCCCACATCAGATGAATTGATTCGATTTACCAGTGATGAATGTATGGAGCAACCATTTATGTTTGGAACTTTACTCAAGTCATTAGTAACACCAGGATTCTTTGGATCATTAGCATCAACTCAAATGACGAATCAAGGACAGAATCCATTTACTCGTGAGCCTGTAGCTCATTTCCTTCCTTTGGTTAGTCATCCAGAGACAGTAATGCGTATTTGTTCAACATTATGGGGATCATCTAAAGTACAATGGCATATGGTGAGAGGATATATTTCTATGTTATGTCATATTGTTCAAGACTGCGAATGGGCTACCGATTGGAAATCGAAAATAAAGAATCTGATAATAGCGCTAGGTTCCCAATATCAAGTGACAAAAGATTTAAAAGGTGGTAGTGATCGAATTCCATTTGGTGATGCCTTGATCTATGTCTTTGATAATGTATTGGAATGTTTACGAACCAGAACTAAAGAGGATGTAGAAGCATTAATGGTTGTTTATGAAACTATTCATGATAAATTACCAGAAAAGACAAGACAATGTACATTGAACATCATGGATTTAATGGATTCCATTCGAAATTTAAGGTTAGAGTTTAATCTCACAGAATATGTGATGGAAGTCGATGAATTGAATCATTTTGTCAAAGCTAAAACTGGTATAAAATCCATTGTTGCTAGATTTTTGTGGACTAGACCTAAACATTCTATATCTTCGACCATTATTCTTGATAAGCTATTGAATGATAGTGAATATGGGCCTATTATCAAGTCTTACATCATGGATGGCTCCTTCCTTCTATTCGAAAGACCAATTGCTTTAGAAGAACCAGAAGGAATTCATTTTGGAAAAGAAATATATCCAGAAAAATGGGAGACTCATTGTGTATATTGTGGAGTTCATTTACCCAATGGTGAAGAAAAGCAAAGACATTTGAGGGAACAATTGGGTAAACATTTTTATCGTGGGTATAAAGCTGCCAAAATAGCTGTAAAGAAACTTGGACCTAATACACCCATGTATTTTCTATTTCAAGAAACGAAAAATCAATTGTATAAATGGTATGGCAATGATGCACCATTCTTACATACCAAACGTTGTCGTAAACGATTACTCGAACTAATCGAAAAAGCAGCAATTCTGTGAATACAATTATTCTAGTAGATCAAAGATTCTTTATAATAAAATGGATTTTGCAGATTGGTGCTTGTGTATTGAATCAGGTGCGATCCTTATTAAAGATGCATTACGTATATTACAAAAAAGTACATTTCAAAAACAAAGGGAATCAAAAGAATTGTTACAAGTCATTTTCACAGGATGGTCTACTAAAGATTTACATGATTCAGAGGAAATCAATGAATTACTATTTGAATTATTTCCAGTTGAAACACTTGAACGAATACCTTGTTTTGATTTGCATATGTTTGCTTGTCGAGGAGTGTTACACTTTTTGTTTCAACTTTCATTTCTTCAAGCCGATTTTTATCATCGATTATTGTTCTTTTTCATGAACCGATTAAGTGAATGTAAAAATGGTGATAGATATCTGTCATCTGCTATCTATATTATTGAACAAAAACATAATGTAATTGATCTAAATATAACAACAGAAAAGGGTTATTCTCTATTATGTTATGCTCTTTGGAGACGAAAATATGAACTGGTCAAGTGTTTATTATATCATGGAATTAATATTCACTACCAAAATAAGACAATGCATTGTATCGACTGTATAGCAAACAGCGATGTTGATTTATACATTCCATTATTTCTCCAATATGGTCTTGATGTCAAAAAACATCCATTATGTTTTATGTTACATAAATGGAATGTATTTTTGACAAAAAAGGAAACAATTCAATTATTATTACAACATGGAATTGATTATAACATCATGGATAATGAGGGAAAAACAGTACGAGATTATACCAATAATACTTTACTGATTCAATTAATCAATATCAAAGAGTTTCAAGAAAGAATCATTCCTTGTTTCTTATATACCAAGACATTTTCTCAGAACCATGAATTATTTGATAGGAATGTATTACGAGATATCATTAAGTTTGTTTTCTAACAATAAATGGTTTTCATTTATATATGTGATTTCCTTCTTTCCTCAATGTATCACAACGCTTTAAATAAACATTCGATATGAAGCGATTGTTAGAATCCATTGATAAATTTAGTGAAAAAACAAAACAAATTAAAGTAATAAAAGAAGATAAATGGTTAGATTTATATGAAAGATATAAGAATTATGAGTTTATTCCCAGGATACATTCAATTGATTATACCCAATTACTCGAGTCTTTTTCATGTAATGAAGCAGTTCCATTGGAGTTTTTAGTATTATTGGAACAATTGTATTGTTATCATTATTCTTCTAAAGTCTTGGAATCTGGAGAGATTACTGGATTTCCAAGGAAACTGGATTTCAAAAGAAATACTGGTACTGGAGTCCTGGAATTTTCAGAAATTACTGGTACTAAAGTCCTGGAACTTGCTAAAGTTTCTGGTGTTATGATACCATTCGATATTCCATTATCATTACATTGGTTGAATCAAGTGGAAGGAGTTTATTTATGTGGCGGATCATTAGTAAGATGGTTACTATCAGGAAAGTGTGAATATAATGATTATTATCAAAATGAATATGATTTAGACTTTTTCATTGTGGGTGAAACTCAGGAGCAGCGTGATCGTTCTTTAGAAAAGTTTATCAAGTTGTTATATAAATCAAATCCATGTTATTATGAATATTCATCATCAATTATTAATGTGTATCCAATTATGGGATTTAAGATTCAAGTGATTATGACTATGCATACATCAATTATCGAGGTGGTAAGTCGTTTTGATTTTAGTATCAATCGTTTATGGTGGGGAAAAGATAATCAAGTATATGCATTACCCAGTGCTGTATCAAGTATTTATCAAAAAACCAATTTCATTGTTCCAAATCAGAGGTTTGTAAATCTTCATCGAGTATTGAAATATCATAATCTAGTTGAGAAAAAGACAATCATCTCACTATTAGTCATTGATAAACAAAGAATTGAAGAGACTTTGCTTTCGAGTTCTAGATCAATTTCTAAAAAAAGTATTCAAACTCAAAAATGGCTAACAGAAAAGGTAGAAAAGCTAATGCCTTTTACAACCAATAATCCATACGAGTCTTTAACTTATCATCCTGAAGATGTCACAGTGATTCCTTGGAGTTATGGTCACTTATGTTGGGAAGATAAAGTTTCTGATACAGACACAAAGATCACATTAAATACTCATATCAATATCAATACTGATAATATAGTATCTTATGAACAGTTTCGAAGATGGAGAGAAAGATCTCATGTTGGTCTTGTGAAAGTTAGAGGGTTAGTAACAAAGAATGAATGGATATGTATTGATATTGTGAAAGAATCATCTTCAGTGACTTGTCAAAATGAGATAAGGAATTCAATCATGATTCATATAATAAAATGATTTTTTTTTTCAATTTTCGTTAGCTATGACCCCATCTAAAATGGCCAAAATCCAAAATGGCGTCTAATCTTTTCTTTTTTAACAATCCATACAATGATAATTGTGTATTACTGAAAGACATTTTTGGAGACTTGTTCTCAAGTATTGACTTTCCCAATTGCGATATTCTTTTTTACGCAAGGGATGCCAATGAGGATCTTTTTCTTATGATCGAAGACCTGTCAAAACCAGAGGAGGTCTCCGACCAGAAAAGAAATCAAAAGTTTGTGAATGGTTTGAATTTGAATTGGATTCAAGAGAATCAGCTTGCTCAACAATTGTACTTTGGAGTACACACAATACGAGATCTTTCTGAACAAGTTCCTGAACAATCTGTTCCAAAAAGAATTCCAAGTCGAGAGGAAATATCTCAAATTAAGAACAAGGTGTTGGAAATCATGTTAGTTATCTTGGATCGTAATGAGATCAATGAGTTACTCAAAATTGGATCTACCAAGTTGATAATCCAACAAAGAAGAAACACAGCATGAATAAACAGAAATTTATTTGTTATATTTCCAAAAGACGAGAACAGCTGCAACCACAAAAATAGTGGGTGAATGGAAATCCGTATTTGAGAATGGTGGATCGCCAAAATGTAAATTCTACATTTTTAAAATCATTGAAGGAAGAGAATAATCAATCCTATTCCAATTTGGATCATTTGATGGTCAAACTCGGGACTCAAACAAATAACAAGACACTTTTCGTTTGGTGTATCGGGTGTTTTTCATGTATCCTATTCCACCAGACCTAGTAATGATAGTGATCTTCAAATTATTCATCTCATGGCCAGTTATTGCAATTCTTGGAATGACTTATTATTTGGTTCATTAACTTTGTTATAATAAAAATGGTTGTTAAACACCACACTTACCACATTCGTGATATGTCATTACTTCACTTGCATCAGTAGGTTTGATGCAGTATAATGTTATAAATTTGTTAGTATCAATGTTTCCAGCTGAGACATGTTGGCTAAACTCTTCAGAAATAGTATTAATCTTTTCTATAGCATGCTTTGATATTGTCGATTCCCCATCTGCACCAACTTGTAACGCGTCACTAACTATACTTACCTTGGTTATATCTGTATTACTAGACTTCTTGTTATCCACCAAAGGTTGTTTTGCTTTTGCAAAAATATCGGCTAGATCATCCACACTATTCCTCATATCTTTTGTATTGATTGATTGAACAACTGGTGCAGGTTCAAAATCAAGTGGTTTTACTTTGTAAAGTTCGCCAAGTCTCGTTAGTAGACTACTTTCTAAATCCTGTTTTCGGATTTCTTTATTTACTGATACATCCCTAAGTTTACGATTACAATACTCCCATTTTATAAGTTCTTTAGCATCTTGATCTTTTACCTGTTCATTTATAATTGGGATTATTTCCAGATAATTGACATTTACCAGTTTTATTAAATGTTTGTCTAAAATACTTATATTTGATTTAACTTGATTAACCATTTCACTATAAGTTGATTCGTTTGGAAGACCTTGTTCATAAGCTTGTATAGCCCTAGACATGACATTATGATTATAACTTTTTTGTGCCTTGGGTTGATCACTGAAAACAGGTTTATCCTTTCCATTGTTACTATAGTAAGGACCTATCCCATTAAAGAGTATTGAAGCCATAAAGTAATTACTTAGTATAAATGATTCCAATAATTTTTCATCTTCGCTTAGTTTCTCCAGAGATGCTTTTAATTGTTGTATCAATGGTTTAACTTGATCCCCAAACGGTGGTTTTGATTTAGCTATATCGTCAACTGCATTAGATATATCTTTAAGTTTTTCAAGTTTGTCTAATATATTATTTGCGTGATTCACCGTAACCTTGCCATCATTAACACTAATCTCGATATTATCTGTATATTTTTTAAGCATAATCAATAGATCTGTTAAAGGTACAAAATATCTAGGTATAGGTTTAGGATTTTCCTTATCAGCAGTTAGTAATGGACATTCTTCAAATACCTTGAGCTTTTCAATATTCATTACAAAATATCTTGATGTCTTCATGCTTTTCATTAGTTCAACCAAATCCTTTGCTGGATCACCTTTTATTTTACAGGCGTTTGCTTGATCGATAAGAAGATCGCAGGATGTTACTATATCCATATATATCTTTTCAAATGTTCCTGTTATTTCGGCTAATCTCTTTTCATTTGATAATTCTCTAATACGTTCTCCAATACACTTCAATTCTTGAACTTTTTTGTAAGTCCCATTTGTATTTCGTGATCCAATAAACTGTTTATATTTAAACATTCCATTTGTAATATCTTTGCATAATTTAAAAGTATCTGTTATGTTGGTGAGAATCGTATTAATTTCTGTTCGAGTATTATAATTAGCAACACCCGCTTTCTTCAATAAAGATTGTATATCTAATGTCTTTGGTTTTGCTGCTTGAGGAATACCAGGTGCCATTGGAGGAGCTCCTTGACCAGAAAGTGGTGGTGGCACTGGAGGTTGACCTGCCATTGGAGGGGCTCCTGGAATACCAGGTGGCATTGGTGGTGGTGGAGGTGGTGGCATTACTTGTTGACCTGCCATTGGAGGGGCTCCTGGAATACCAGGTGGCATTGGTGGTGGTGGAGGTGGTGGCATTACTTGTTGACCTGGAATTGGTGGTGGCACTGGAGGTTGACCTGTTCCTGGTGGAGGAGTTTCTTGACCAGAAGGTGGTGGAGGAGGAATGCTTGGATCAGTTATTGTTTTTGTTCTTTTCGAACTGGATCTTGCTCCTGGCTCTGGTTTTGGCGCTACAGGATCTTGTTCATCAGGTGTTTCTTGTGGTTTATATTTTGGACCGATAAAATTTGAATCGTTCTCATCTAAAGAACCTTCTTGTGAATTATTTCGTCGTGATTTAATAGTTTTATAAGCTAAGTAAGCAGCAGCGAACAAAAGTAAAATCAGTATAACTGCACCAATAATTTGAAAGGTACTCATATGATTCTAATTCTTTTTTTTATAATAATATGAAAATGTTTTCATATGTTTCAAAAAAAAATTTTATTATGAATTATAAATAGCAGTCATATATTCATATATTCATATTGTTTGATTTCATGAGCCTTGCTACTATTTTAGAGAAAAATATGTAATATAACTATTGTGTGTATAATAGTTTGCAAAAATCCTTGTTTTTCTATAAGAAGATGAACATTGTACCACCAAAACGTTGTTTTATTCATAATAAAAGGCTTGCATCGTATCGTGGAATAGGAGGTTGGATTCAGCGTGCACGATGTCTAATTCTCAAAAGAGTAGATGCAGAATGCACAGATTGGATTTCTCTATGCGGTAAAGAAGAGCTCGGTCCACAAGTTATGGAAGTAGTTCAACAGACATTAGGACTCAATGCTGAAGAATGGGAGAATGTGTCTTGGTTTTATCCCCATACTCACTTGGATCCATCTCTTGCTGCCTCGAATTGGAAAGAAACGTTAGATACTCTTCGTATTCCTCAAGACTTGAGAGTAACATTAACAAAGCTAATTGAAAATGTTTCTAACAACTCAGCTCATTGAAAGAAAGAGAGACATGTTTCAGAGCAAATCGTTGAATCATTTTAGTTCTAGCTTGAATACGTCTTTGGTGATTATTCATTCTTCGCATGACATTGCGACGTGAATAAAATTTAACAAACCATTCACATGAAAGAGTGGTTTTCCAACTGGGTGATTCAGTGACATACCAAGCGATTTTCCATGGTCGACCCGTTCTAGTGTACCGAGCACCACCAGTGATTTCACCATTATGTTGTCGAATTCGTCTTGATAAAGTTTTAGTAGCTCCTATATAGGTTCGATTTGGATGAGTGGTTGAATGTAAACAATAGATAACACCATTTTCATGTCTTTCCATTGATCTTTTATTTTTAAATAAAAAGAAAGATCAATGTTTAACTCAGACATAGTATGGATAATTGTAGCTATTGTTTCTATTATTATTATCGTAATCATAGCTATCATTTATAGATCCAAGTCAATTGAACAAACAAGGAGATTCATGAATGCAACTTCTACAAACCAACAAAGTACAAGTGTGATAGACCACCCAAATGCTACTTCTACCACTACTCCTAATGTTACTCATTCAACAAATGCTACTCATTCAACAAATGTTACTCATTCAATAAATGTTACTCATTCAATAAATGCTACTCATTCCATAAATGTTACTCCTACAAACCGATTAAATACAAGTGTTATCGATCAACCAAATGTTACTTCTACAAACCAATTAAATATAAATACAACAAACCAAGATGCACTTTTATTATATTGGAAAGAGCAATGTGAAACAAATCATGAGGAATGGTTATCTTCTATTGCAAGTATTTATACTAAATCTTATTTCCCTGATGATATTCTCAAGTATATGAAACAACACTTTTCGTTTCTAACAAAACAACATATCATGATTGTATCTTCAAAAGATGATGTGAATGAGATTAAAAAGAGTTGTGTGTATCGTGTTCCAGTGTATTATGGAGAAAATATAAAAGAAGCCTTTGATGAGAAAAGAGTGACAGAAGTATTGGGTTATGATATTTCTTCAGTGACATTAGTTGATTCAGCCATTCGTTATATTGTATTGGGTCCTGTCAGGTTGATTGATGAATCAATGAATGATGTATCATTTCAAGTTGCACATCTTTGGGGAGTGAATTTAGAGAGTAATCGAACAGATGATTTTAAAAGGTATATTGATGAAAATCAAAGAGTCAAAGATGAATATTTCATTGCTGTGAGAAATCTCATATATCTATTATGTGATGGAGTGTATAAAGCAAGAATCAATTTTAGTAAAAAGACAAAAATCAGAACACCAGCATTTGGTCTTGGAGCATTTCTCAATATGGTAACTAACACTGATGATATACTTAGAATCTATAATCATTTTATTGAAACATTTATTGATATGTGTCACAAATATACAGATTTATACATTGATGTCATTACATATCAATTTCCAGAGTTTATGGCCCAAGTTAAGCCAGAAAGTATTCCAGAAAATCTCATGATACTTGATGGTAACTTGTTTGCGAAACAAGAAGTTATAAAAGATGCTTCAACCTATAACTTGGTCATGGTTAATGCTTGGGATCCTGTCAGTTTCATGGGTAATGGACTCAATCATGATCCAACGATTGATGGAATGATGGTAGCTGGTTATAAATCTGGTGCCAATGTTAAGAATACATCCTATCAACAAAATGCATTTCTATCTCCTTTAACTGTGATCAATCATGAACAATGGATCAAAGTTGATTTTCTTTCCTAGTGTCCAACAAAAATTAATATCAAGAAGAAGACATTATAATAAAAAAAAAATGACAAGTGTAAGAAATATAATTATTATTGTAGTGTCTGTCTGTATAGCAGTTCTTATTGCTGTTGCTGTATTTATATATCAAAGAAGAAGAAGAAGAAGTAATGTAACTCATTCTATACAAGAACTTTCTGTTAATTACACATTAACCAAAGATCCGCTTTCTGAACCACTTTCAGAGCCACTTCCAGAAAAATATAGAGGTATTAATTTATATAGGGATACCAAAATAGTATATCCTAAAAACCGTCATACAGTACCATTTACGAACAATGTGCCTTTTACTATATCTGATCTTACATTAAGTTATATGATAACATTGGCAAGGTTTATCAGTAGTGGTTATAGATATAGTTTTACTCAAGTATATGAAGAGGATGGACAATTATATATATATGAAGCCGGTACGGGTTATTGTATGTTGATTTTAAAAGACTCTTCAGTCACTGAATATAAATGGCCTAAAAAAGCTATTTATAATTCAGAAATAAGAAGTTCTGGATATAATGACATGTATACTCAAATCTATTTGGCATCTGAAAAGACAGATATGATTCATCCAAACTATCAGTTCAAGGTGAATGGTACAAACTATGTTTGCAATACGGCCTATCCCAAGGCTGAGTTGGAAAACTATCTTGGTTTATGTGATACGAAAACTCCATTGGAATATTATTCTGACACTCAATCTAGAATCATGGATTCACAAGGAAATAGTGATTTTATGGAATATACAAAAGAACCACTATTATTTTACAAGGTAACAAAAATCAATGGTTTACATATGGACATTGAACCTATACAAGATATAGATATCTTGTCTATGGTAAAAAGTGGTAAGTATGATGTATTTGGAATCTACAAAGAGTGTGATCGATTGTTCATATTTGATAAAAATGCTAAGAAACATATGCCAATTATATGGTTTGTCAACCAATTGTCAAATTCAGTGGTAAATCGTTTAACATTACATCAACCCTATTTTCGAAGTCATGATACAGAACTGCGAAAGTTTGAGAAACCAGTTGATATTTTATGTATGCCAAAGGATCACTGGGTAGAACATCCTGGTTTTAAGCCGGATGAAAGATTTGCTACAAGTACAGATGTTGGCGTGAATGAAAACGATAGATTATACGTTGGATCAAGAAGTAAATTTCTTCTCTATGGTTACCGATATGCAAAAGCTGAACAATTTCTCTGAAATTGTTTTCTATCGTTTTTTTTAATATTATAAATAAACAGTAGATATCCTCTTTATACTCTCTGGAATAAGTAATAAAAAAAAATATAATGGTAAGTTTTGGACATCCACTAATTGCTATAACAGTAATTGTATTTACTGTTGTGTTGTTTGTAGTATTTGGTATGTATAAGATGAGGTCAAGAAGAATCTTTGTTTCTTCGAATTCCAAAGTCTTGGATTCTTCGAATGCAAATATTCGAATAATCCAAGAACTTCCACTAGCGTATAGAGATATTGATTTATTGAGAGATACAGTAGTTCTCTCTCTAACTGTTGAAGATGGTAAAGAGGGTGTGGATTATGAAATACAACGTCGTGAGATGAATTTCAGACAGCTACAAATGGTAGCTAGATTTATGAAGAATGGATACATTTATAGTTTCACTCAAGTGTATGAGGAAAATGGTATGTTATATCTTTACGACGTTGAGAACTATCATAATTATCATATGTTAGTGTCAAGAAACTATCAGGGTGATAAGTATATTTGGCCAAGCTATAAATTCTTTCGTTTTGGTACACAAGGTAGGGAGACGGAAACACAGATTAAGTTGGCATCTGAAGTATCTGTTCCAGTTAATCCTAAATATCACTTACTCTATGAAGGAAAAGATTATGTTTGCAACTTTGCATACCCATCTTATACAGATTATGTAGGATTATGTAATGCAACCCCAGTTAAATATGATTATAACACATCCATTTTATTCAAATCAAACAATGTAAAGTATAATGTCTATAAAGTAACTAAATTCAATGGTAAAATGATGGATATAGAAAAGATTATGGACATGGATATAGTAACTATTGATAAACAATATCTATACAATGTATTTGATACATATGATGAGTATGTTCGCTTATTTCAGTTTGATAAGGAAAATAAAAAGTATATTCCAATTATTTGGTCAGTGGAGGAGTTAGGTACATCAGTTGTAAATCGACTACCATTACATAAACCCTATTTTTTCTGCAATGATACAAGCACAACCGAATTTAGGAAACTTGAAGATTTATTATGTATAGACAGATTACATTGGGTTGTTCAAGATAACTCTACACGGAGATCCTATAGTTATTCAAAAGATGGGGCTGTTATTAAGTTTATTCCAAAAGAAAACAAATTAATCTGTGAAGACAGTGGAAATGAAATTATATATGCCATTCCTGGTTATTTCGATGGAAACCATTCTAAAATAGAAAACTCAAGTTAACCCTTTAATTTAAAGGGTGGAACGTTAGAAGGTTAACCTTGATTTTCAATCACATGAAATGGTCACAAAGTCATGCGTAAGCAAGCATAAAGTCATGCGTAGCAGTCACAAATTGTCATAAAAAACACCCATTCAATGGAATCGAAAAAGATTTCAATCATAATAAAAAAAATAAAATGATAAATTTCGGACATCCACTTGTCATTACAGCAATTGTATTTACTATAGTTTTCATTATAGTATTTGGAATCTATAGGTTAAAGTCTAGATCTAAAAATCATATAATAATACAAGAACATATAAAAGAAAATACAAAGCAAAAACTTCCTGCAGCATACAGAAATATTGATTTATTGAGAGATACAGTAATTATTTGTTTAACAGACCAATATACAATAAAAGAAGAAAATAATAATACAACTAGGAGATATAATACATTGAAGCTTAATCAATTACAAATGATAGCTAGGTTTATTAAGAATGATTATATCTACTGCAGAACTCAAGTGTATCGAGAAGGTGATATATTATATCTTTATGGAAATTCTAAGTATCATATGTTAGTACCAAAGAATTATCAAGGTAATGAATACATTTGGCCTGAACTTGTAGAATGTTGGGGTGGAGTTGTTTCGGGACTTGAAGATCATATAAAGTTTTTACCTGCAGATGAAGATGAGTTTACTAAGAAATTTAAGAATCCAGACTATCATTTCAAATACGATGTAGATGGAAAGGATTATGTCTGTAACTTTGCATATCCATCGTTCAAAGATTATGTAGGATTATGTGATAACACAACCGATGTTAATTATGAGTTTTCTTCATTTCATATTCAAAACAACTATACATACTTTTACAAGGTAACAAAATTTGATGGTGAAAAGATGGATATAGAAGACATTACTGAACAAAAAGAAATATTAATTGACAATAAGCAATATAATGTATTTGGTATTTATGACGAATTAAATCGTTTATTCATGTTTGATCACGCAAATAAAAGATACATGCCCATCATCTGGTCAAACGAGAAATTAGATACATCAGTTGTAAACAAACTTGATTTACATAAACCCTATTTTTTCTGTAATGATACAAGTGTAACAAAGTTTGAAACACTTGAAGACATATTATGTATAAATCACAGACATTGGGTTGTTCAAGACGACTCTACACAGAAATCTTATGATTTGATTGATGATGGTGGTGTAACATTTGACCCTACTAAAAACGAATTAGTTTGTAACAAAAGTAAAAGAAAAGTTATATTTGCTTCTTCTGGCAATTTTAATGAGTATCATTTAAATATAAGAAACTCGCGAGGTATAAGCAACGTTATCAAACAAGTATCATCTTTTACCAGATTGCAACCCATCATTGTTGAAAACAACAAAAATTCAATCGAATCAAGAATATTCATAGAACAAAGTAGTATGAAGGCATTCGATGGTGAGCACGGTAAACGGACGCCAATGATATGGACTAGTGTAAATCATGCCGAAGATCCCAGACAAGTAGGAATAAGACGAAAGTCGTTAAAACCTCATGAAAAAATGAATAATCAAGAAGAATCATTTCCAGCCAATGAATGGTTTGAACAAGTCACTGGTAAGAAAGAACAAGATTGGACTGACAAAATCACAGTCGACACTTTCAGACAAGAACATTTCAAGGTTGATAATAATAATATGATATCTATCGTTAATTCAAAAACAAAAGTAGAGTGGAATGCTGGTGAATTATTTTATGAAAGTATTGGTCAATTTAGTAATTTTAAACATAATGATATAGAAATACCACTTCCCAAGGGAAACCTTCCAATAATTGAGTTATTCTCAGGAACTAATGCTGATATTAAACAGATAATGGCTATTGATCTAATAAAAGTAGAAAGTGGTCAACACATGTTTCAAGCCGCCAGTCAGTTTGACGGTTTGGAATCAGCAACAGATACGCAGAAAACGAGTCGATTTAACTTTTTTTCTAATTATATTTATGATAGCACACAAGGACCATTCGTAAGTCTCATGGCACCGGCTGCCGCCATCTCTCGAAGAGATTATGTTTTAGGTCAGAGTCAGATTCCAAATAACCCAGTCAATTATTTAGATGAATTATCTCAATACTTTACAGTAGAGAATGGATATATTGTAGGAAATGATAAATCCAAATCATTGATTGATAACAATGATAATTTATTACAAAAAGTCAAGGTCATGTATAACAAGAATGCCACCGTGTATTTCGATATAAGAAAAATTGACCTCAGTGATAAAGAAACTGGTGGAACTATTAGTTTACTTTCCAAACCAATTCAAGTCCATCAAGTATTTACTGCGGCTATGAATATTGGACAAGGTAAGAGTGGTTACTTGAACAGAACTCAAGATAACAAAGAAAATCTTGTAGTGAAGCTACAATTTCTATTGGAAGCTGCTTATACTTCCACATATCTTGCAGCTCATAAATGTGGAGCTAGATTTTTATGGCTTACTTTAGTTGGTGGTGGAGTTTTTGGAAATTTTATTGACTTGATTGTAGAAGCCATTAATAAGGTTCACTCTAAATATGGTCATGGTTTATCAGCTGTTTTTCTTTGCGATTACGATGGTTTTGTTATGCAGAACAAAATCGATGGTTCCCTTATTCATAATGAAGATAGAATGAAGAAACCAAACGGTTGGGGAAAAATTAAAGTGACTTCAACCAAATGGCTTAGTTCAGTAAATGAAGAACCTTCTTGGTTTCTTACAAAAGAGGAACTCCAAAAAATGGGATATCAGTTTGAATGATACCTTTTTCTTCAGGTGAAGTATATTTTCAATAAAATATCTTTTTTGTAAAGTATCTTTTCAGTAAATTATCTTTTCAATAAAATATCCTTTCAGTAAAGTATCTTTTCACAAAATTAATTTTTCAGTAACATATATTTTCAATTTTCTAAAAATGAAACAGTGTACCACTACTCATTTCCAAATGGAGTTTTTACTTCCCATGTTTTACTTTCGAGAATTTATGATGGGATTTCCTCAAGGAACAAGAAATGGTCCTCGTTTAGTGAATGGAAACTATAAAAAGTTGGAAATCGTTTGGCATGACACTGAACAAAAGACTATGGATTCCATTACATGTATGATGAAGTGTCATAAGATAGATCGCTTTATTACCAAGACGATCATTTCGAAAGATGACATTCGAAACATCATTTATCAGTTTATTATGGGGAATCAAGTTCCTCTAGACTCATGTATTGCCTTGTTAACACGGTTAATTCTTATATTTCATGGTGTTATTGAACAAGGAAAGTTTACTTTCGATGAAAATATTTCATTTTCGGGTGGCAAGGATGGAGCTTTTATTATATATCATGCAGAAAAACGAAACATCTTTGTTCATCCGAGAGACTACCAAACATTTTTCAACGCATTACTTAACCCTTTGACGTCCCAGGGGTTTTTTAGAACCCCATTTGATTTCATCGAAAGGGCCCCATCAGTTGATCGAAGATCCCCATCCGTTCCAATGGAACGGGTTAATAAGTGTGGAATCACAAAATGTCAAGAGTTGACTAAAGTCATGGTCCATTCTATTATGAAACGAAATACTCCAATGGAAGTGAATAATTACTTTGGAGTCCTTACTTTCTTGACTGGAATGTCTAACGAAAATACAAAAGATCCACATAAACTCTTTGATCTTCGATCTTTCAAAGGAGTGTGTGAACTACTACTAAAATAATAAAACAAATAATACTGGATAAATACAAAATAGTGGAAGCGGATTGAACTCATGTCATTTTCGAAATATATAAAATCTATAGATTTAGAAAAATAGTAAAATTTATTGTGGTGATAAAAGGTTAACCTTCTTTTCTAAATTAGTAATCCATCCTTCCATGGCATCAATCTTCTCATAGAGTTTATACCATTCCATAGTAATGTGAAAAACAGAAATAATGTTATTGGCTAATGTCGAGTCATGTCTTGATTGACGTAATACACATTGCATAAATTGAATAATTTCTTGGTATCGTCGTCTTTCATGATGTCGAGTACACTCTATAGGTGGAGCTAATTCAAATACAGTATCCAATGCAGCTAATACATAATGTATATCGTACATGGGTGATGTCGATTCAAATTGAATAAATTGCCATGATTTATATTTTGTCTTGTCATATTCCATTTTTTTCTTTATTATTAATTTATGGTATAACAAGTCATGTTATTGTTTGAAAAACCCAGTTATTCTTGCCATTCATCCTCTTCTGTTTCAACTTCTTCACTTTTACCTTCATTTTGTTCATTTTTAGAAGAGGAAGAGGAGGAAGAAGAATAGGTATCATCTGTATCATGATGATCATCAGATGGTACAGGTGCCAATAGAACATGTTGAAGCACTTCAAGGTCTCGTTCAAATTGTTGTAAATCTAAATGATTCCTTCTAATCTCTTTATTGACCTTGGCCAATTTAAGTTCAAGATTACGTTTATGATTCTGTAATTCATGTTGTAAATTCAAGTGTTTATAATATTCAATTTGAGTTTCACGAAGTTCTTGATTATGGTTAGGTTCTTCGACAACTTTTCTTCGCTTTGGCTTTCTTACTAATAAATTTGTTTCATTATTTCTTTTTGTATTCTTGGATTGTGATCTAGTCATCATCATGTCTATTTTTCATCTAATGTCATAAGCTTTGATAATGTATTGAGAAACTCAATCCAAGACGAATTCATTCCGAAGACTTTAATTTTTTCTTTATGATTCACTTGGAAGATATGTTTGACTATATTCTTAGAGATATCAAGACATTAGAGGAGGTTCATCAAATGATTACGATATTTTGTGAAAATGTGATACTTGCAAAAACTTGCTTGATTATGAGCGTTGATTCTTATATCTATGAGAATAACCAATCAATGATGACAAATGGTATATCTCAATGGATTAATTCATTGATCCTATGTAATGATACTCGACAAATTCCCAACATGATTAAATCTCTCCAACAATTACATTCGATATGTTTATCCTTGTATGAAAAAGGAACCTTTTCTCATAAAATGATTCGATTCTCTGGAGGGAAACATGGAGCCATGGTAAAATATCTGACCTCATTGGGATTTTTCCCTCCACCACTTAAAAAACATCGTGTTTCGAAACTTGATGAATTTCAAAGCGCCTTCTTGAAACCAGATGAATTACCAGATTTTTTTACTCAATTACTTGAAGAAATAGTACCCAAGAAGTTTTCCAATATATATGATTCATTGTTAGAAGATTTACTCTTCTCAGTCGACCATATAGAAACCCCTGAACCGGTAATAGATCATCTTTCGGTTATTAATTTTTTTCTTCTGTCAAGTTCAATGAAAGCTTCAATTGATGTACTACGATGTATTTTCAAATTTATCAAAAAATAATAAATGAATATTTATTTATTTTGAACATCTTGATCTTGACATAAAAGCCAGTGCAGCCATTGTTGACACAGCTGTAACCATAAGCCCAATAGCATTCCAATCGATCTGTGGCCTGGCTTGCTGGTATCTTATGTCAAAAACCCTTTCCTTGACAACTTTTTCAATTTCAAGCTTCACTTTGTTCATATCGACTACAAGAGTGTATCCAGTTTGAGCCTTGTTTTCATTGATGAGGTGTAATACATCTATTTGATAACATTGTATCATGATTCCATCAAAGACAAGAGGATTTGGCTGCTGCAAATTGAATATTGATCTTAAGTACAACTGGATCATTTCACCCAGATGTAGTTTGTTGATCAACTGATCTTTCTTCACAAATACAATAGTGATGTTCAGTAATCATTATTTCTGCATATGTATAATGCTAAAACAGTCGAAGTTACAAATATACTTGGAGCGGATTTAGAGATAAATTATAGTATTTCCACTTATCAAAACAAACTTGTTATTACAAAATCTTGGGATGATCATGTCAATAATCAATTATTCTTTTTCGGACTTGATCTAGAGTTTATTGGTTACCAAACCATTCCATATGAAATCAAATGTTCATGTTCTGATTCAGATATACTGTATGTTATGACCACTGATAATAAACTAATTACATTGTTCTAACCTTTCTTTCTGAAACAATCCAACAAAAAAACATATTGTATGTGTTTATTGTTTTATATGTGCAAAGTAGAATTTTTTAAAAATAAAAATGGAACCTAATGAAGAAAATGTACCAACTCAGCAAACCGAATTTCCAAGGAAACTGGATTCTTCGAATACTAATGGATATGATTCTTCTGAAGATCCCAAATATGATCATCATTACAAATCAGTAAAATTGATTGATGAGGATGTGCTCAAGACGTTATATGAAGAGGTTCCAAATGATTTTTTAATTCTGGCATCATTGGATAATGCCTTGGGATTAGCACCACCTTATGCATTTAGACATCCTGAAAACAGAAAAGACTATTTAGCAACACAAAAATATGTAAGTCGTATGGTAAAGTTATTCAAAGACCCAAATCTAGTTGTTTCATTGTCTATTGAATGGTTATTATTATACAATGAGATTGATCTTCTTCGTCGTCAAACCAATCAACTATTTCAAGATGTAGACTCTATAGATAATAGATATAGTTTTTCTAGAAAATAAACTTTTGGTTGTTTTCTGTGAAAAAGAGTCATTCGACTTATTTCGATTTGTTTCTCACGAATCCAATCATCATCAAATTCAACATATGCTTTTTTGATGAATTCTCTTTCATTCTTATTTAGCGCCTTATAAGAAGTTTTTCTATAAAATAAATTTTTGGTTGTTTTCTGTGAAACAAGAGGGTTAAAAACATTTTTATTGAACTTCTGATAAAGTTATTCGACTAATTTCAACTTGCTTGTCGCGAATCCAATCATCGTCAAATTCAACATAGGCTTTCTTGATGAATTCTCTTTCTTGGTCATTTAGCACTTTATAAGAAGTATCGCTAAACAAATCCTTATTGGATAGATGATGTTCAAATCCAAGAATATGACAGAGTTCATGTTGAAGTACTTGAAATTGACCTTTGGGACATAGTTCCTCTATCCATTTTGGTGTGATGATCATACCTCAACCTTTGGAACTAGTAGCATACATAGGTTGAATCAGTAACAACTCCAACGTAATATGAGCCTTTTTGGGTTTGTCCACCTTGTGTCTTTTGGATTTGGGACCCTCTTCTTCTTCTTCTTTTGAAATTTCTTCTTCTTGAGATGGTTCTTCTTGAGTGGAAGCTTCTTGAAATTTGAATAAATGGTCAACTCCTATATTTTGAATTACTTTTTCCATCATTTCTTTGAGTAGAGCTACAGTAGTGGGTTTCAATCGAAAAGGATTGATCTCCCAGATAAATACAGTATCTTTTTTATATAATTGAAGTTGGTTCTCAATCGTCTTTTTCGTTGGACCGATACAACGATTAACAAAAGAGCAACGTTGTTGCAAGCATGAGCAAGCCTCTTGACAAGTTTCTTTTGAATTCATAGCATTATCTATTGTTATCCAACTTCGTTAATAACATTTCGGAACAAAATTTATGATATGATACATGAACAAGCATCATTATATTGTTTCTTCTTCATTCTAGTTCGATTTAACTGAAATTCATAAGATATTTGTTTTTCGACAAGTACTTCAAGATTTCGTAGTCCACGTATATCTTTTGTTTTATCATTCACTAATAAAAGAATAATACTAGTTATTTCATCATTATTGAGTTCTATCTTATGACCATATTCTCCTAATGTTATTTTATATTTATCACCTACTATTCTTATATTTCTAATAAGCATATGGCGAAATTCCATGATTTTTTTTTATTTTGAATATAAGAATCGAAACACTTGTGTAAAAGCGTTTTTGGTAAAAAGATTATCCTCCTTCATGGTGTTTTGTAATGCCACCAAAAAGGGTGTGATGGTAACAGGTTCAACATAAAGTACTCCTACCAATCTTTGGAATTCGGGTTCATATTCTCCTTCGTCGTTGAATTCGGTACATAGATCAATGATTTGACCAATACCAGGTAAATCATTTGACGAAAAAGAGTATTGATCTTCGAATAGTTTCAAAGAACCATGTTCTTTCTTGAAATATTGTTCTTGTATGTGAAATACACCATTCATTGGTAGCTTATCGACAGGAATCACATGCATGGTTAACGAGTTATTTTGATAACTGGATAAGAAATCATACAATGATCTATCAACAGGACATAAATGTTCTGGTCCATCCCCAAGGATGTAATCTCCATCCAATACCACTGTAAATTCATTGATACCCTTTTGTAAACTATCGGGTATCCATTTGAGAGCTTTTGTGTTATTCTTAGGACGTCTTGGATGTTTTTGAAAGTGTTGTTCAAGTGACATGATTCGTAAACGTAATGTTTCCCATAGACTTGATTCATCTATTGAATCATCGTCATCTGATGAAGATAAATCAGAGTTCCAATCATATCTATTTTGTTGCTTTTCTGGTATACCGTGAACAATTCGAAGTTGATTGACTATCTCTTGACATTCAACATCATCCAAAACAGAAACTAAAGCATCCATTCGTTTGATGTATTCTTCCATGTCATCAGATTTCTTGTTTGTTTTGCTATACTGATGAATATAATCCAAAATGGATTGGTATGGAGAAATAGTGGGAATAATATCCCTCACTCTTTCTTTCAGCACTTGATTAATTCCAGAATAATATCCATAAATTGGGAATGAATAGGATTGTCTTGTCCTGTTTGAATTTCGACTATAATCCAAGGTGACTTCATGTTTGCAATGAAGATTGATGATAATCCAATAGCAATTACTTGGACTACTATAACAATACTTGTAAGGTGTGATGATAACTTTTTTTCCCATGATTAGAAATCGGTCAATATCATTAGTAACAATTAAAGTTCCCCAATGGGGAAGTTCTTCAGTGAGCTTTTGTCTACTTCTTGTTGTTTCATCATAATCTCCAAGATAATGATTGATCAAAGGAGCTTTTTGGAAATCATAATGTGGTTTCATGAACATATCTTGAGTATAAATATGTTTTCGACCTTTGCCAATCTTGACCTTGGAGAAATAATCATGAAAAAAATCTGGTTTGGAAATGATTAAATTGTTTTCGCTACTCAAGGAATGCCGTAATTCAGTATTCACAACATTTTGTCCGTTTTGATGAATTTTGGAAGGAAAACATTCAATCCCTTTTTCATCAAAACAATCTTCAACGACGGGTTCTTGATCATGAAAATATTCTTTACTTTGTCGAGATTCTGGTAAACTATATATCGAAGGTTTATAATTAATTATACAAAATGATATCGACATTTTTTAAAGTAATTTTATTTATAAAAATATGAGAATGTCGGAACATTAACTTGAGTAACCATAAACAGTATTCCAAGCATAATTTGCTCTTTCATTAGCTTCCGCCAATTGAGTCTTGTATAATTGAATAGTACTTTCAGTAGATGTAATATGAAATTGTAGATAGGCTATCTGCTGTTCATATAACATGTGTAATGTTTCTTGATTTCCTTGGAATTTCTGTATCATGTTGTAAAATGTCGTTTGATTATTCTTGAAAGCATTAGCTGTTTTAACATTCATTTCCTCTTTTCTAGCTTTCAAATCTTCTATTTGTATTCTAACCTTTTCTAGTTCATTCAACTCTGTTTCTGATTCCTCCTCATCACTCAACTCATTCCAAATATCATCAGTTTTTTTATTTGCTTCCATAATTAAATCTTCAAGTCTTGATATCTCTGTGGTATTGGCTGAAAGTTGATTTTGAAGTACTTCAATTTGATATAGAGGGTTGTCGATTACATTATGATCATGATGATGTTGAGTTGATATCATCTTTTTTTTACAGAAAAGATTACAATAGATAAAATAGTAAAACTCAAATTTATTTATTCTCAATTTCGAACAAGGACTTTAACAAAGGATAATAGTAAAGAACCGACAGTAGCATAAATCAATAGATCCAAAGCGGTTGGACATGAATTCCAGACTTGTCCAAGAGTCGTCTTGGGAACTTTATCATAACCATCCATTTTGAACAAAGCTGTAACTTCTTGAGTTACTTTATCGTTTGTTGATTCTTCACAACGAGTCAAGCATAATGTAACAAATCCAGTCTTGACCACTATGATATGTTTCATATATGCAAACGATGGATCTTTCAAATCTTTGATATAGTTCAACACTTGAAGATTACTTTCCAATGCATTCAATTTTCTCACATAGGGAGATGATCGAACAAACTTTTCAATCTCAGGAAGCTCCTCAAATAAATCAGTAAATTGATATTGGACTACATTAGTCTGGGATAGTAATTGCTTCACTTCCCGATCTTCAGGATACTTTAAACTCTTTTCAAGAAAGTCTTGCATTCTTTATGATTCAAAAAAAAAGTTTAGTTACATTCGGAACATATCATTGGTTCTGACCTTCGAGTAAATTTTGAATTTCATAAACAATATTTCCTTATCTTCGTTTGATCTTACATGATTATGTTTATATTCATTTAACCTTCAAAGCCACTGTTTTGAAAACAACATATATTTGGTTATTCACATAAGTAACGTTAGTTCCGTCTTCGATAGTAATATCCGCCATGCGGATATATGCTAATAGGTATTATTAAATGAGTTATAAACAAATGTTGTGATCGTGAATGACAGCTTTCTTCACTGAAAATGGTCTCGCCAACTCATTTGAAGACGTTTTTCAAACAACGGGTTAATCTATTTCATTCGAATTTTGTGGATGCATTATCATTGCTTCATTGATCTGATACCTAACTTTTATAAAGTTCTATTATGTTATTCTAAAGAATGGTCAAGTTGTATAAAACACATTTATTGTTCATTTACAACAAGTCCCCATCCTTTTCGTCGTGATTGAGTTTCCTTTTCCATTTCCACCACTTTTGGAACTTGTTCCACCACTTCTGGAAGAGTTTCTTCTTCAACAACTTCTGAAAGAGTTTCTTCAGGAAATTTGTTTTGCCAAATTGCCAAGGCTTCTTGTTTGTTGAATGCTTTGAGATATGTTGGAAGAAAGGGTCCTTTGAACTTGGCAAAGTCTTCCAAGTGATCAAAGTGTTGAACAAGAAGTTGAAAGATTTCAATGGAATTGTGATACCAAAAGGAACAGGCTTGAAACAAGTGTTGAATTTCAACCTTGGCACCCTTTTCCAAAAACTCTTGGACTAAAACTTTGTTGGATTGCTTAATAGCTTCAGACAAGCCATCAGTTTGCGAAATGTCATAGTTTTCATTGTCAACAAAGTCATGAATGACTTTTGGATGATTCCTCAATGGAGGAGAAGATTGTTCCAAGAATTCTTTCAGTAAGCAATTCTTGACGTACTCTTCAGGATTGGTAGTTGCATCGCCCCCATATTTTTCATGGAACCTCTTAGCCTGGTCTTTGATTCTACTCTCTCGGGTATCGTGGACATTACGGATGGAAAAGAGGAATTCTCTAGTTGTCAAGTCTGGTTTGGGTTTTTCGGTATGAGCATGTTTCGACAGCAAGGCATGGTATACATGAAGACCATCGTCAGTAGTGGCAACACATCCTCTTCTCATGAGTAACTCTACTGTTTCAGGCTCAGAGTATTTGAATACATCAGAGGAAAGAATATCAATGGCTGTCTTATGCTCAAACTTGAACTCAATATAAGCTCCTTGATCCAGTAATTTCTCAACTACTTTGGGATCGGGTTGACGACGGTTTTCCGTTAGGTATTGGAAGAGTTGTTGAGTTGCAAACATTTGTTTCTTATTTCGTGTTTCGAATTATGTTGTTCTTCTCTTTTGACACCATGTTGAAAATTGAAAAAAAAAGATCATGTTTGAGTTTGGAAAACTAAGTCCAATAGGGGTATCCTGTTATGATCAAACTATCAAATTAGAGGATTTACAAATCTCAAAAACAGAAATACATGTATTACAAAGATTATTTAATCATGATGATGATGATGATGATATTCATGTGTCTGAAGAAGATAAAATGTTAATGGAAAAGCTAGACAAGTATTTAGATATACCATTAGTACAAGCTATATTGGATGAATCAGCTTCTTATTCATCATTTCATCGATTAGTTGAAAATGATTGTACCTTAATTCCTAAAAAATATAAACAAAATCCAGAGTTGGTGAAAGAGACCATTGTACACCATTCCTTTAAAGCATTTCAGAAAGCCATTTCTTATTGTTCCAATGATATTCACTTTCTAAAACTAGCCATTAGACATGGATGTATTGATATAGTCAAGTTTTTATTAAAAATATTTACAAAAGAAGAAGAAGAAATTGGATACATGTGTGCATTAGCTTGTAAATATGGTCATGTAGAATGTTTGCAAGTTTTACATAAAAATGGGTTTCCATGGAATGATTTAGCTGCTAGTTTAGCAGCATCATATGGGAAATTAGATTGTTTACGATACATGCATGAAAATGGATATATATTATGTATGGATGTGCGTGCTGCTGCCTTTATGAATAATCAACAAGAATGTTTACAATATGTAATAGATCATGGATGTCCTTGGATCGAAGGTTATATATCTGTATTGTATGATTTTAAAACAGATTTATTTAGTTAACCTTTTTGATTTTCAATCACATGAAATGATCACAACGTCATGCGAAGTAGTCACAAAGTCATGCGAAGCAGTCACGTCCGAGAAAGCCCTATAGACACCATGAATAGGTTCGTTTTAGAGAAAAAGGCCACCAATACATATATATGATTCTTGTACCTCATTCTGAAAAAAAATAACTCCGAATCTTTATTTTGAAAAACAAAATATAATAAGAAATGAAGCGAAAACAAAAAGAATTGGAAGAACTTAAGGAGGAATGTGATAAGAAGCAAAAACGAATTCAAGTGTTGGAGCAAGAAATTGAAAATCATGAATTGGAAAGTGTTTACAAAAAGGGAGGTGTGTTAATCTTTGCTGGATATGATCCAAGACAAGCTCAACTTGCAAATAAAATGTACATGAGGTGGAAAGTCGAATATGACTTTCACAGAAGTGATCGTTTTGGAAAAGGGTTTGACATTTCCAATGTAACACTTGTGGAAGAATCAAATATGAAATATCAATTTGAAAGTAATGGTTTAGTTGTGAAATATATTGAAGATGATCTCTCAGTGGATGATGACAAGGATCTTCATGGATGCATTGGTTATAAAGAATATTCCAGTTCAACTACTGGTCATACGAATCTTGTAGTATTTCGTAAGAAACCATGGACTAAGAAAGAAATTGAAGAATATGAACTTTCAATAGAACCTGATTATTCTACTTTGGATGAGGACGATTACTAACCACTTTGTAAATACAAAATATTACTGATTGAACCTGTATAATCTTCGAGATATATTAGAATGGTTAACCTTCTAACGTCCTAGGGGCTTCCAAAAAAGGTAAAGGGTTAAAATCTATATTTTCTATTCAGATTCATTTTCTTTGCTACTCATTCTATTATGAAATAGTTCGGGTAGAAAGAATTCCATGGAATGAGGTAGAATAGTTTTCAGTGCATATTCAGTAGAGGGTAGAGTAAATACATCTTGGTTCATGATACATGCCCAAACTCGGTCTGAATAACCAAAATGTTCCATGACAAAGTGTTGAATTGTTGGACTTTCAGTAACATGAATAGTAATATCAAAATGTTCTTTCTTTTTGAGATGAACCCGTTCTTCAGTTCGAGTTACCACAACCGATTTCTTTGTTGTTCGAGTCATTTCATGAACATAATCTTCTAGAGTTTGTTGTCGTTCTTCAGAAGTTTCTCCAACAATAAAAAATTCGAGTTCAACCAGTGATTTCCAGCTTTCAAAGCCTTCAGTATGTAACCTATCGTAACAAATAAGTTTTCTAAGTATGGGACCGGCTAAGAAAATGTGTTTCCCAATATTATCCATTTTATAAAAAACAGGTAATTGAAGTATGGTATCAATATTACATATCCCCACTAATTCAATTGGCTCCATATGGATATGTTTGGAGAATAAAATATCTTCAATATGTCCAAGTATCCAATGCCAATGTTTTTGAATATCCATTCGTTCTTGTAATCCATTGAATGAATTATTAATATGATAAATTCGTTCACCTTTGGGTTGTTTATCAATGTCATGTAAATACTGTTTTGATTCACTTTTGGAATCACCTAATGTAGAGTAATAAATAGTTTTCCATGAATCATAATCAGATTCAGGATCAGACATTTTTATTTGTTTCAATGATCAAAAGTTATTTATGATAAATAAACGCAATTTTTGTTTCTAAATCATTTATTTATTTTTCAAACATATAATGTTCACTTCCAGTTATAATTTATTCTTTCAATATCATTCCTAGTTTGTATAAAAGATAATGTAGAGACCACGTTCCATGGGAAATATACACATGGTTTCCTCTGTCTTGCATAAAGATGAAAGATCCATGATAGAAGATCTTTCATATTCGTTAATATCTCCAAGATCTTCTAATGAAAAGTTTTCATCATCTAGTTCATTACGATCATATAAATTAAAGTCACATTTTTTTCTAGGTTTACAATGATTTAGCATGTGTCCATAAGCCAAGTCGCTATCAGATCTTTGTACATAGGCTCCTGATGTGAACACAAAATTCTTTTCCAAGTCGGGTCGACTAAATTCTAGGATATGAAGTTGTTGTTGAAATGTATATTGATTCCATTCAATATAGGGAATCGTAATCATGTTTTTCTTGTCTTGCCAAATTGATAAAAAGAAAATACTATGAACTTTCTGAAAACAAATGAAAGTAACTATTATTTTGTCGAATATAGATTATCTCAACTAAATGAAATACAGAGATATGTGAATAAATTTACATGGTTTACTGAAACGTCGGATATTGATTGGATAAAGACAGACTTGAATAAGGAGATTACTCGATTGGAAAACATCAAGGATAATATATTGTGTAATACAAATGCTAAACAATTATATAAAAGGGCATATCAGACTACAATGACCGAGTTAGAATACTATAGACGTGTAAAGGTTTTTGACAAATGTATGAATAGTTATGGACATGTGAAGCAAAACAATTTTCAAAGTTTGCCAGAATTTGAAAAGTATAAACAAGATATTGAAGCGTATCTACATCATCCTGTATTTACAATAAAAAGAAACGAATGATAAATACACATTATATAACCTTGTTATCAATTTCTAGTGCAATTATTATATGTATTATTAGTTTAGTTTTATTAACCTTCAAACGTCCCACCCTTGATCACAAAGAGTTAACCTTCAGACATAACCAGAAAAAAGAAGATATGATAGTTATAGCTGATCAAGGTGTTTTATTGTTCCCATGTGTTCATTGTCAATGTTTTATTGAAGTGTTAGAAAAGGATATCAATTGTGGTATATTTCGTCATGGAAGTGTGAATAATGTTATCATTCCTCCTCATTCAAATGAACAAGAATGTTTTCGTCTGAGTAAATTAAATGGAGCTGTAGGTTGTTTTCAGCCATTTCAAATTACCAAAACAAATACAAAAAGTGAATATCGTATTGAAAAATGTGGATTTAATACATAAAAGAAAAAAAAAGAGAGAATGTGTGACAATCCACCAGTTGAATCAGGAATGTTTAAATGCCTATCTTTACCTTATAGAAAAGATGGTCTACCACAACAACTTGCAAATGAATATGAAACCATGAAGAGATTTGATAAAACATTAAGAACTGATCAACCAGAAAGAAATTTTATAAAAGAACATCCTCCATATCGAAAAACCAATAGTGATTTCTTTAAACATTCTCGTTGTACTCGAAAATTTTTTTATGACGCATCTCGAATTCCTCCTAGAAAGGATAAATATTCTGGTGAATATAACCCATTTGGATTAGATCACCCTATTATTGCGTGTTCTGCACCTTTGCCAGAAACTTTATTTGCTTTTTGGGCCATGGTTTATCAAACATCGGTAGAAACGAATGAGGGAAGAAAAGCATTGATAGTAATGGTAACTGATTTGGAGGAATATAAGAATGGAGAAAGAAAAGAAAAGGCAACCCAATATTGGCCAGATGATACACCGTTGCATCTCCCATCATTAGAAGATAAATTAAAGGGTACTGAAATTCAATCCATCGAGGTGAAGTTGGAAAATACACAAATAATTGCTGGAGAGATTCAAGAGAAAGATCCCTATATTATGGAAAGAACGTTGAGAGTTGTTATACACAAAGAACAAAGTCAATCAGAAGAAATGATAGTAACTCAATTACATGTAATGAATTGGGTGGATAATGATGTAGTGGATGCTCATGTATTATTAAGATTAACTTGTCGTATGATGCAGTTTACTAAGTCATTGACAACAGAAGAAAGATATCATTTTGCTCCAATCGTTCACTGTAGTATGGGTGTTGGACGAAGTTCTGCAGTAGTACTTGCCTATTCTTTTCTTTTTACTGTTCTAAAGAAATCTAATGAGAAATTCGAATTTTCTGAGGAAGTATTAAAAGATCAAATTGATGAATACATATCCTATCTTCGAAGTTATCGTGGATGTTTTGTACCAGACTGTCAATTTACTTTACTGGCTTTAGAGACTATTCGTATTTTGTTGGGTTATGAACATTTCATTGATCCAAAATTGAAACCATTAGAAAGAGAGAAAGTAGATGAATAAATAGCTATAATTCCGATTTTATCTCTTCACTTTATTTGTTTTATTTGTTCATGATTTATATCATTTTCTTAATTGCTATTATATTTGCATTTATTTCTAACAATGAAAAACACCCTTATGGATTTATAGCTCGTCATAAATTAGATGACTAATAATAAAAAAAAGATGGGTGCTAGTCAATCTGTGGAACAAGTTCGCCGTCGATCAAGAAGAAGAGAATCACAAGAACCAAGGTTGGATGTGGAATCATGTCATGTATTATATATGTACGGATTTGTAGATAATTTAGAATTGGATATAACAAGTAGATATTCAGATGGTTTCCAGAGAATTCGTATTCCTGGTAATGTGAATTACTTTACAAGATTCTATGTGGAAAATAATGACACTTTTCATAAAGAAAGAATTGTGTTTTATATAACGGGATCACAATGTACTTTGGTTGTACCTTTGAAGTTTAAAGTCAATTTTCAGGATTACATATCAACACCAGGTGTTTATGATGAAAAAGGAGATAATGTATTAAAAGATAATTCATTAATTAAAAATTGGAAATATATTTACGTAATAGGAAGAGATGGTTCAACACAATGGAATTATATAAAAGACAATTGGACAGAATGGCAAAACAAATTAAAGTCACGTGACCATAATTATGATGATGCTGTTTATCTTTATTTACCACAACTGAACGAAAGTTATGGTATCAGGGTGAAACCTCATATAATGAATGAATAAACACTGTTTTTGAATCATAATTGGAATAGAAAAATAATAAACTAAATCCATTTTCCAATACATTCAGTTTCTTACTCTTTGGTATTATATTGAAAATGGCTCTACCAAAAATCCATTCTTGTGATCGTTTTCACATTGGCATCGCTGGGAATTGGTTCATGGTTTATTTATACATCAGGGAGTAGAAAATCAAACTGTAACTTAACGATATGTTGCTTTGGAACCAATTAACTGTCATGACGCGCCAGAATGTTTCTATGGTCCATGTGGATATAATGTTGGTGTATGTTGTCAAAATGGACAGGAATGTACTGCAGTTTACATATACAATACCAAGCTTGCTCTTCTTCTCGAATATCATGGAGAATTAACCCAATCCAATATTATCTTAAAACGACTTGGAAATTTCACACCTGAGAATGAGATTCTACCAAAAGTTGGACAATCACAAGAGTGTTGGTATCAAAACAAACTATTCAAATCAGATGCCTTTACACTACATTCCTACTTTTTCGAAGAAACTACAAATCATGCCTTTCTTCTGTTGTTATACAAGAAGACCGTCAAGCCTCTCAATATGTTATCCAAAGTTAAAAATTATTCAGTTTTTGATGAATATATAATATAATGGTATTTGTTAATGACAATTTCTTATTGTAATCGATTTCATTGAATAGTGTTGTTTTGATATAAATACTTGTTCCATTGGGGATAATCCGATATAGTGATGGTGATAAACCACGCATGGATTCCCAATGTTGAACAGTCTTACAAAATTCAATAACCATAGTTGGATCCCATTGGGGTGTATTGGCAAGTGTTCCCAAGTCAAGGAGAGTGACTGTATTTAGATGTAGCATAATGGGTAGGATACTATTTCTCTGGTCTTGAGTACGAATCATTTTATATGGATATAATTGATGTCCTGTTGAATGATAAATGGTATGATATGTATTGGTTAAATGGCGAAGTAGTCCACGCAGTTCATCGTAATGGAATATATAATCTCTTTTTTCTTTGGTTGATAACATGAATATATCATAACATCCTAAAGATTCTCTTTTGACATAACTAGAACAATATTCTGATATATAAGTGGTAGGAGTAATTTGGGTTGTATTATCGGCTTTGACACGATGACTTGTTTTCGAAATTCGAATATGATTAGGTAAATTCTTCTTGTCCATGAATGTTTGTAATTTCCTTTTTGTAAAAGAAATGGTTTCTATTTCAACTTCACTTTGTTTTTGAATTTGGTTTTCCTGTTCTACTTCTAATGTAATACCATCATCAACAAGTATTGAACTAACCATGTCATGATCAAGTTCATAATTGTTATACTTTAGTTTCGCTTTATGAAGGTTCAACTGCCTTTTCATATACATTTCATTTGTCTCAATTTCATTTATTTGATTATTTGCCCATATAGTGTAATGGTTCTTTAACCTTCTAACGTCCCAGGGGTTTTCAACAACCCCTGGAGACTGGAAGGCCGCCCACCCTTTATTATAAAGGGTTAACCTTCTAACGTCCCATTTTGAATCACATGAAATGGTTACGTCCGACTTCATATTGTTTTGATCAACTGATTTGATACATAATAAACGTTGAAACTCTTTTATTGAATCTGAAGAGTCTTCATAACCAAATATAACCTTATGTTTGTATCGTGGATCATGGAGTCCTCTTATACGGTACATGGCTTGTACAATTTGATACTCTAAGCTAGTATGGTGTGTCATTACCAAGACTTTTAATCCTCTGGGATGCTTTACATCAGTACCAACAATATGAGCATGATCAAAGTAGAAAAAGTATTTGTCTTGGCGATTGGAGAATGTATTGGAAGTATTCTTTCGTGGTTTATATTCAATATGACCTTGTTCTTTGGTAAACAGTAATGTTTGGTGTTCTTTGTTTACATAGACAATACCTCTATTTAAATGAGTATGAAGAAGTACTACTGCTTCTTCTATTTTATAATTCCTCCAAAAACCATAAGCATCAATAAATACGTCAAACTTTTTGAGAATCTTCCATTGAGTTTCCATGGTTAGGAGTATCATTATCGCAGTATTGTTATCATTGTTTTCATTTCTCGGGGATCTTTGATGGACAGTGGAATCGTTATTATTATCAGGATTGATAATTTTCCTTACCTTGTCATAATTTTCATCAGGAGTAATACAAACAACTCCCATGTTTTTTTTTCGTAATGGAACAGCAACTGTACCTGAAAAGGCATAAACAATACCATGTGGCTTTCGAAGTATATCAAGCATATTAATATTCTTGATACTCTTGTAAAAATTTAAATTCTTAAATAAATACTCACTAGCATATAAACATCTCATATCATCGATGGACCTCATATCATCGATGGACCTCTGATCATTTATGGACCTTGTTCCTTTGTGAATCGAAAGATCATCATTGCTACCAATAATCCCCAGTTTTAATTTTCTTACTAGTATTTGACTGATGACAGATTCTTGAATGAAGGATAGATTAGTTTGTTTGGATAATGCAACACAAGTAGCAATGAATTTCACGTCGTTACTATTATATTCGGATGAAGGGTGAGGTGTATCGGTGGTGATATAGGGGACAACGAATGGTGTCTTCTTATCACCAGTTTCACGAAAACCGTATTTGACTCGATATACCCATTCTTTTACTTTTAAGAATATAGAGTGCCATTTATTGAAAAGTGTATGGTCTTGATTAGTTTGACAAATTCTAGAACCTTCTTCTTGCCATCGTTTGTCGGATTCATTATTCATGATAAGTTGAGGCATGGTAAATTGAAACCAATGTAATAGATGTGATATCTCTTTTGCTTTATTACTATAACCTAATGAAACATTGGAACATATATTATAATCAGATTTGCATGGCATACAGATACTATCATATTCATCAATGATAGTTATATCAGGTGTAAAATGTTTTGGATTGTAATGTAAATACAATTGTTTCATATCGACATCACTAAGAATATGAACAATGACATTACCTGGAATTCTTTCTAGATTACCTCCATAAGCTTGACGATATCGTAAACGTACCCAAGGAATAAAACCCAAGTTCAATACACTTTGTAAAGCACTTTCTACTAAATGAGATGGTTGTACTACCATTATGTATACACCTTTGCTTATATCAAAATGATCTCCTTGTGTATATCTTCGATTCAGTATATCCTGTAAATGATCAATGACGAGATATGGCATGATTACCGATGATTTACCTGATCCCATAATGGACTGTATGACACAATTCCGATTTGTTTTGGCTGCATCCTTTAGTTTTTGAAGTAATACTTCTTGATCTTCCTTTCTTGGAATTAAGCCTCCCATATCTTGCCAGAATTGGCGTATTTCCTTTCCTTTGTCAGAAAATAAATAGTGGTAATGTGTTTGAAAGTAGGAATACCATTCAAGAGGTACCTTATTTGGGAGAATGTCCTTGTTATGGTAGTTTAACATAAAGGTACCCTGATAACGTGTTGGATGGATAGTTGAGAACACTTCAAGAACTCTTGGTACCATTAATGAGTAATTACTAGCTGTAGCAATGAATAACTGAACAACATCATTAATTTTAAGATTTACAAACCATGTTCGATGTTCATTAAATTCAAGAATTTTCATATATCCATTGGTATCCTGAATTAATTCGTTATGAATAAATACTCTTTCAGGCATTCGTTGCGATAATACAAGTAATCCACGTTTTCGTGGATCAAGTTTAGAAAATACAATATGCACGAAGGAAGCAGAATCATTATCACACCATTCGAGTAAAGAGGTATCTTCTTGTTGAATTTTATCAAAATCAATATACCATTCTGAACCTAATAATTTCCATGTCTTTTGATCTGGGGTACCATGCCATTGATGTGAACCATTCTTACTCGAGGTATAATAAAGAATAAAACTTTGATCATCTTGTTTTGTAGTGATAATGTATCCGTATGTTGATAGTTTTCCCAAAAACTTCATGCATGATAAATTCATAGTTTCTCTATTGTCATACAACCAACGTTCTGTATTCTTATCAACCATTAGGTGGTGATCCTCTAGTGCAATTTGTTGGTTTGGTCTATCTGGATGTCTTATGACATGTATATGATTCAAGAAAACGCTAGATTTTGTCAACACCTTGGATAACACTTTTAATTGATAGACAATGTTATAAAACTGCATCGATAGGAGTTTGGCATATTCAGTGGGGAGATTTTGAAGATCAGTAACGTTAATAAAATTGTTGTAAACAAAGTCTTCCGTAAAGGTAGTATGTTTGCATAGAACGATCGCAATGTAATAACAAGTTAAAAGTTCAAGTGATTTGTGTTGAAAATTATCTCTCCAAACATTGTCAATGTTTAATTGTACATGATAATGAGTACATACTTCCAAGTATACAAGTTTATGCTTATCCAACACATCATGATATTTCAATTCTCTCATGTGACTCTTGACCATGTCCAGGTAAATATCTCGTTCAATGTGAGAATAGGTAATTTCTTCTCCATAACCGGTATGAAGAGAACCAGTATAGTCTATATCAATGATACCACGTATAGGTAACAATAAGGGTGGTATATGTTGTGATTGTATGAAAAACATGGATTTTTCTCTAGTTAGTTGGCTGATAATAGTATTTGGTTGTTCATGAATTGGTTGTAGTCTTTCGTGATAACGAGTGGATAAACCTATGCTAATGAGAGCTATTCTGATGACTTCATATTCGGTTACATTGTCTTTGAAGCAATGTTTCATACTTGTTAATTCCTCTATTGATATTGTTTTTGAAATGATAGTTGATTGATTTTTTATAAAAAGAAACATGTCATTGATCAGGTGTGTGGAAAGGTAGTTATGAAATAATGTGTAAAATGTTAGTGAAAGTATTTTACTCTTCATGTAAACATCATGATATGTCATTGCTTCAAACAAGAACCTTTCGATGATTTGGAATTGCTTATGATCCACAATACTCTTTACATGTTTCCATTTTAACCATATATAATTGTAGTAATTATACAATTGTACATAAGTTATATGTTCAGAGAGAGGCGCTCTTTTCACATATTGAAAGAACCATGAGAATGTCACCCATTCCGTGGCGTTATCCCAATTTTGTGTAATGGTTTGACTTTCAGTACATTCAGGATTAGTCAGGGATTGTCTAAAACTATCTGGGACACAACGCTTTCTCAAAAAATCCTGACTTAATTCATTGAACCGTTGTTTTGCGTAAGATGCTTCATGAGAACCATTTTTATAATCACGTTTGAGAAGTTCTGTAAAGATGAAACCAATATTTCTATTTAATGAATTAGTGAATGGAGTTAGTAATCCAATATGAGTCTTTAATCTAGAGAATATATGATTAAAATAGTTTGATATTCTTTCTTCATTCCATCTATATCTTGCGTATAACTGAAATACAACAAACCATAATGCACAATAAAACGTGCAAGTCCCTCCAATTTGTGCAGTTGCATAGATGGATTCATTATACCATAAGAATTTCATAAACCCAAGTTGATAGGTTTTAACATCTTGTAGAATGGTAATGGGTTTAAAATTGTGTTTAATTCCAAGATTCTTATAGATTCCATACACATCGGTTCTACCTTGTAATTCCTTAATATGCGAATCATTTATAATTGTATCCATTTTTTGGACAACATTGTAGTATACAACTTCTTCAATTCTGATCTTGTTATGATACAGTTCAATACCTTTTCCACTATTAATCATATAATATTCATTTTCCCGTTTGGGAAATTTTGTGATAGCCATACAATGCCCAACTGAAAAAGCTGGTATAAAAGATTTTGATGTTGATCGTTCCAGATTCTGTTTGATGATACGTTGTAATAATCCACAAACTATAGAATCATCCATGCGTTGTGTATTCAGAGAATCCAATGCTCTTGTGTTGGTATTCAGAGAATCCAATGCTCTTCTATTAGTATTCGAAGAATCTAATGTTTTATTTACCATATCTTTAATAGTTCCAATTCTAATGAATTGTAATAGATCTCTCGCAGGTGTTTCGATGATTCCACTTAACATGTCTGCTTCTGGAATAATATTTTCGAGGAATATTGATGAAATGGTTTTACAAGTAACTATATCGAATTGATAATCTTGAATATAACTAATCAATTCCTTTGGTGTGAATAACCAGCTTGGTCTATTATTATGTTCAAACTGAAATTGATTCATCCAAATATGAAGCATAATAGGTATCATAGTCTTTTTATCAGGTCTAAAATACGTTTCTATACATGAAACCATATTTTTCACATTATTTGATTTTATAGCATCGCATAATTTGGTTTTCCAAAATTTATTTTCCTTACATTCAGATCTATCAAATCCATACTCATCCAATGATACGGTGTGAGGAACCATGTGAATGTATCGAAATTCGAATGATTTAATTTCTTCTTTTGATATTAACCTTCTACAGTCCAAGGGGCTCTCAAAAGCCCCTGTAGACTCGAAGGCCCCATCCGTTCCTATAGAACGGGTTAAGTTATCCATACTTGGTGTTTATTTTTTTTAGTTGGCATCTTTAATAAAACTAACTAGTTTCAAAAATATTATTTTTATTTTCAATCATGAAAAGAGAAAAAGGCTTCATCCAATGAAAACAAGTTTGGTGATTTCGGATTATAATAATAAGGTCTATTATTTTTGGTGATACTATAAACTCGTGCGAAATGTTGTGGTGATGTTTTGGGTAATGGATAATACCAATGAAGAGTTTCTTCTTCTTATTAAATTGTATATGATTGGAAATAGTTTCCATTTGTGAATTCTGTTTGTTCAATTTATAAATAATTCCATCAGTAGAAAAACCATTTGTGTAAACATATAACTCGTCAGCATTAATACATTCAAAAATAGATTCCACATCTTCTTTTTCAACTGGAACTTTTTGATTTTGAAAACTCCAATACATTGATTTATCTCTTGTTATCTATGTCGTCCATATAACTGTGTCTTTTTCCAGAAGTATCTCTTTTTGAGATCTGATTCATTAGTAATCAATGCACTAGCTAAAATAATATCATCAGTCGTTAGGAATGCATACATATTTTATTCAAATAAAATGGTTTGTAACAATGCCTTGACATTTTCCTTTTGAATACAATTCGGAGAATATTCAGGAACGACTGGTTCAGGAACAAGTTCAGGAACAGTTCCACACATTCCACCATAATCTTCTTCAATTAGCCATAAAAAAGAGAACTTATCTTGAACATCTTGGTTTGCTTTTTGAAATGCTTTCAAAAAATTTTCAGCAGTTTTATTTCTTACTTTCAAAACGAGAAGTGTTTCAGGAACGTTTGATTCAGGATCTTTCAATCGATTGAATGTCAACTTAATTGTTACAATACCTTCCCATTCTGATTCTTCGTTATAAGTCACCCCTAAATGATCCATATCTACCTTATTAGCCTTTACAGTTAGATATTTTCTCATGTTATTTTTTGATAACTAAAAAATTAACATTACAATACACGGAATAACATAATAAAAAAAATGAGTCAATGTCAATCAACCTCGACTAAAAATAAACAATGTAAAAAATATGCAATGAAAGGATATTCGTACTGTTATGTACATAATCATGTAAATAAGGATGATAAAACATTAGTTGAGTCAATTGATTTTATGAATAACCATGCTGAGATTTCTCAAATATATCATGTAACAACATTTATAGGAAAGGGTGAGTGGGGGTATGTGTATAAGGGTGAAACAAAAGTTGGATCGAAGCCAGTGGCGATAAAGATTGAGATAAATGAAAGTGGTCGTGGTAATGTGGTAGAGAATGAATTTCGAGCGATGAAAAAATTTTCGGAAGAGAGTATTCATTTACCACAGGCGTATGATTTGTTTTTGAATTTGTCAGAAACATATGGTTGTATGTGTTCTATGGAATTGCTTGGATGTGATTTGAAAGCTTGGTTATCAAAACAACCAAAGCCATTACCCAAAAAAATATTATATCATATCATAGATCAATTAGTGGAGACTATGGCTCAATTCCACTCTTATCATCATGTACATCAGGATATCAAATTGGATAATTTTTGTGTTGCCTATGGTGATGATAATTCTACATATCCATTACTGAAGCTAATTGATTTTGGTGGAGTAAGATCTATTAAATCGATAAAGTTGGATAAAGAAAACGATGATCCACCCTCTGTTATGGTAGGAAGTAAATTAAACTCTAGTCTTACTTCTGAATTGTTAGGATATCAATCTTATACAGATGATCTCGAATCACTGGGATACTTGATTTGGAAATTGCAAACCAATGCTCCATTACCATGGGAGTGTATTCCTGAAAACCAAGAACAAAGAATAAACTTGAAACGTGATTGTATTCAACAACAATCAACACCTGATAACATAAGAAAATTTTTGAAAGAGATAAGACAGATACCAAAATGGGAATTACCAGACTATAAACAATTAAAAACAATACTTATTCCTTCTACAGATCTTCGATCAAGGGATCTTCGATCAACGAATCTTCATGTACCATTACATAAAATAGCTGATAAATTAGAGGATCGATACCGTAATTGTTCAACTGAATATATTATAGAAAGAAAATTCTTCAACTCACTTAACAAGGATTCATTATCGGATCCAACGATACCAGGTTTAGATCAGAATGGTATAGATATACTTGTCAAAAATGGTATTACAACTCGATCTAAATTAGTAATGAAATGTATATCAAAACAACAACAATTGGTTGAAATGGGTATTCCATCCACTCAAGTTGAAAAAATAAAGAGATATCTACAAAGATATCATGGTATGTAACAATAAAAAAAATACACATGAAATATGAACTTGTCTACTCTATTGATTATATTACTATCATTGATAACAGTATCATGCTATGTAGCATTAATTCAACCAGTGATTGGTGATAATGTAGGTAATTCTGTTTTGGATATTTTGGAATGTGTAATTAATTTACAACCACGTATACTTCATTTATCTTCCTCATCCGATTCAAAAGTGAATGATTTCTACAAAAAAGTAGATGAGGAATTACGAAAGACAATAGTGTATGAAGGAAATCTTGATAAACAATTATTATTAGTTGGGAGAGGATTGATAGCTGGATTTTATAATACACATATACCATGGTATTGGGAATATAGTTGTGACAAGAGTGATGGGTATTGGAAAAGGTATGGTAGTGGATTTCGAATGGCTATGGTGAATGTATGCAAAACAATGAACTATATACCATTAGAAACTGCTATTCATATACGATTAGGAGATGTACCTTTTCTTCATCTACACAAATCATTTTCTCAATATCATTTCCAATATGATAAATATTATGAATGGGCATTTGATCGATTGAACTTAAAACCAGGAGAACCTATTACTATTGTTTATTCTATTACTTGGCAAAGTGATCAACATATCAAATTATTATCTCAAGAATTTATTTCTTTTTTTAGTGAATGGATAAAAGCTCAAGGATATCAAGTTTCATTACAATCAGAAGATTCATTAACTGATTTAGCTTCTCTAGTGAATGCTAAACGTGTTATTGGTAGTTGTGGTAGTTATTCATTTATATCAGCGATTGGTAGAGATCCCAATACGTTTTGTTTACCTCAGACAGGAAAAGAATATGAACATGGTGAATATATACTAT